>JAEIGA010013457.1_pt1 | contig 12450 bp, 9 predicted proteins | sample 9270691 | NCBI WGS metagenome assembly JAEIGA01 (sample SAMN17057246, study PRJNA624740) | gut metagenome | biome: biome; isolation source: fecal sample | host: Bos grunniens | place: China: Xizang | collected 2019
GATGGTGCACTTTGAACAACGCAATGGCATCGCAGCACACTACGACTACGCCCCCTTTGGTGCTGTTACCCGTGCCATCTCCGCCTCGGCCGTCGCAGATAACACCTTCATCACCGACAACCCTTTCCGCTTTTCCTCCGAGTACGCCGACGACGCGCTGGGGCTGGTGTACTACAACTACCGTCACTACGACCCGTGTGTTGGCCGCTGGCTCAATCGTGACCCCATCGAAGAAAAAGGCGGCGAGAATCTCTATTCGTTTTGTGACAATAACCCGATAGAAAAATCTGATAGAGATGGGTGTGCTTATTTTGCGTACCGCCCTCTTGATATTCCTGTTGTTAAGCACCTTGGAATTACCATTAACTTCGATTGGATGGACAAGGACAATGTTGCAGTATTGCATGAGCAACTTTTTTTTGAAGATGGAGGCATTCCAACCAACCAAGGATACTTTGACGACAATCAAGTCAGAATTGATACGGCGGGTATTCAATATAACACTCCTCATAGTACTGGATGGAATGACTGCATAATGCGAAAGGCTGTACGTGCCGTTCGCCCACGACCATATAGTCTTTTGGGCGATGAGAAAAAGGGTATCGCAAAATATAACTGTCAAGATTGGGCCGCCGAGGTAAGAGTTGCATACTGGACAATCGCGTCCGGCAGAGAATACCATCCATGGGGATATACGGAAATGAGGTCTAGACCATGAATGAAAAGTCTCTATTGCTTTTGTGTTTTGTTGTTTCCACGGCAATACTTGTCGCAATTAGAAACCGGCTAAAAAGAACGACTTTTGCTATTGGCTTTTTTGTGTTGCCCTTTCTGATTTATGCTGTACTTCTTATTCTGATAATTGCTCTTGCGTTGGTATATGGCGACAAATGAACATAGGAGCAATAGTGTGACATAACTAGATTTTTCTTCGGTGCACATTACTATGACACATCACGCTTTGAATAGGCCTTCCTCAATTTTCAGGTGCAGGGGGGTGTAATTTTTGGTAAACTATCTGCCCGAATCGGCGAGGTGTCTCGCCCTTGGAAAGAGGATTTTAGATGGGCTGCATCGGTTTTGATAATGAGGCGTATTTGAAGCATCAGGCGGAAGGCTTGATGGAGCGTGCGCGGACGTTCGGCAATAAGCTTTACTTGGAATTCGGCGGTAAGCTGATGTATGATTATCATGCCGCGCGTGTATTGCCGGGGTATGACCCGAATGCGAAGTTGCGCCTTTTGCAGTCGCTCGGGGATAAGGCTGAAATTATTCTTTGTGTGTATGCAGAGGATATTGAACGCAAGAAGATGCGTGCGGATTTCGGCATTTCGTATGATGATGATACGTTAAAGTTAATTGATAGCTTGCGGGCGTGGCAGATTCATGTGTGTGCGGTGGTGATTACGCGTTTTGATGGTCAACCTGCCGCATTGCAATTCCGTAACAAATTAGAGGCGCGTGGAATCACGGTGAAGTTGCACCGTGCAGTGCCGGGTTATCCTTCGAATTTGGATCTCGTGGTGTCGAAGGATGGTTACGGCGCAAATGAGTATGTGCAGACGACGCGTCCAATCGTGGTGGTGACGGGCCCTGGTCCGGGGTCGGGTAAGCTCGCGACGTGTTTGACGATGCTGTATCATGATCGCATTGCGGGGCGTTCGGCAGGGTATGCTAAGTTTGAGACGTTCCCGGTGTGGGATTTGCCCTTAAAGCATCCTGTGAATTTGGCGTATGAGGCGGCAACGGCTGACTTGGGTGATATCAATATGATTGACCCCTTCCACTTGGAGGCTTACGAGAAGGTGGCCGTGAATTATAACCGCGATGTGGATGCTTTCCCGCTCTTGAGGGAGATTTGGGAACGCTTAAACATGGGCGGTGAGTGCCCCTATAAGAGTCCTACGGATATGGGCGTGAATTGCATTTCGGCCGGTATCGTGGATGATGAGGTGTGCATCGCGGCGGCAAAGCAGGAGGTGATTCGCCGTTATTTCCGTCATCTTTCGGATGCGGTGGCGAAGGGTGCCTCGGATAAGCGCCCAGTGGAGATTTTGGAACGCTTGATGCAGCAGTTGGGGCTTCAACCTGAAGATCGTCCAGTGGTGCATCCTGCTCGTGAGGCGGCGCATGAGGCTTCCCAACGTAAGACGCTCGAAGGGGTGGCTTGTGGTGCGGCAATGCAGTTGCGCGATGGCACAATTATTCAGGGCAAGAACTCTTCTTCATTGCACGCGGCGGCGGCAGTGGTACTGAATGCGGTGAAGCGTTTGGCAGGGATTCCTGAAAGGTTGCACCTCTTGGCTCCGGAGACGGTGGAGAGTGTGCGCGGGATGAAGCAGGGGATTTTGAAGGGCCGTTATGGCTCGTTGAACCTGGATGAGACGTTGGTGGCGCTGGCAATTTGTGCAGCGACGGATGCGAATGCGGCGGCGGCTTTACAGAAGTTGGCAGAGTTGCGCGACTGCGAGATGCATTTGTCGCACATGTTGACGCCGGGTGATGAGGCAGGCTTGCGTCGTTTGGGAATTCGTGCAACGAATGACCCCTTGTTCGCAACGGCGGAACTGTTTGTAGACTCGTAAGATGGGGCGAGGGGGATGCACTTTCCTTTATAAAAGAGGGGGGTAGCAGAACTTTTCGCAGGTTTTCGGGTTATGACACGTCAGAATGTGCTAAAGTATAGTTGATTTTAACGTGAGGCCTTTTGATTTATGAATCGTATTCAATACCTAATTCGACGTTTGATGTTGTTGGTGCCGACATTCTTCGGTATTACCGTGGCTTGTTTCTTGCTGACGCGTCTTCTGCCGGGTGGCCCGGTGGAAATGGCAATGGCTAAGATGCGTGGCGGTGGCGGCGGTGGTGAAGCTGGCGGCGGCGCTAATGCGGCATTGGTCAGTGAGGATATGAAGAAGGAACTGGAACGCCAGTTCGGCTTTGACCAACCCATCTGGAAGCAGTATTGCAACTGGGCGGTGCGTGATCGCTTGGGCATGAAGATGAAGAGTTACGAATATCCTAACCGCACGGCGTGGGAATTGATTCGTAGCCGTCTGCCGGTGTCGGTGTGGTTCGGTATTATCTCTTTCTTAATGAGTTACTTAGTGTGTATTCCTTTGGGCATTGCGAAGGCATTACGACATGGGTCTCCCTTTGACTTCGGGTCGAGCATTGTGGTGTTCTCGGCATATGCTGTGCCGGCATTCGCAGTGGGTATGATTTTGAAGATGTGCTTGAGTGGTACGGTGGATGGATTGTGGGATATCTTCCCTATTGGTGGCTTTGAAAGTGATGCGGCGGCAGCAGCGGGCGGTTGGATGCTCTTCTGGGACCGCGCGTATCACATGGTGTTGCCCGTGACGGCGTATGTGATGACGTCGTTCGCACTGCTCACCATCATGATGAAGAACTCTTTGATGGAGCAGATGAGCGCAGATTATGTGCGTACGGTGCTTGCTAAGGGTGCGACGCGTCGTCGTGCGATTTGGTGCCATGCGCTGCGTAATGCTTTGATTCCGATTGCAACCGGTTTCGGTGGCGTGCTCGGTGTGCTCTTCGCGGGTTCGATGATCATTGAAACGCTCTTCGAAATTCCTGGTATGGGTCAGCTTTCGTTGACGGCATTGATGAGCCATGACTATGCAGTCTTCATGGCAATGCTCGTGATGACGGCCTCGATTCAGCTGTTCGGTAACTTGGTCTCCGACTTCTGCTATATGCTGATTGACCCGCGCATTCACTTCGATTAATCGGAATGCGCCTGTCGGATGGCGACAAAATGGGGCAGGGCGCGTCTCAACGCATCCTGCCCTTTTTTTGAACTCGGTGGTAAGCGCGGCAGTGTGGTGTGAACAATGAATGATGTTTTGCGGGAAAAACTAAAACATTTGCCCGAAAAGCCTGGGTGTTATCTCTATCGAGATCGCTCGGGTAAGATCATTTATGTGGGGAAAGCGGTGAATCTGCGCCGCCGTGTACAGAGTTATTTTCGTGCTTCTACTTTGCGCACGGCACCGCCGAAATTGAGAAGTTTGGTGCACCATGTGGAGGATTTGGAGATTCGGGTGGTGCGAAGTGAGGCGGAGGCTTTACTAACGGAAAGCCATCTGATTAAGACCTATCGGCCACGATTCAATATTTTGTTGCGCGATGATAAACGGTATTTGGCACTGAAGGCGAACCCTGCGCAACCCTTCCCGCGCTTGATGACCTGTCGTATTATGCGTGAGGATGGCGCGTGTTATTTTGGCCCTTTCCCCTCATCAACGGAAGTGCGAACGGCGCTGGATTTCACTGAAAAACGTTTTGGTTTGCGTAAGTGTACGGCGCTCACGCCCTGTGAAGAGGATCATAAGCACTGCATGGCCGACGTGATTCGCTTTTGCACGGCGCCGTGTCTGGGGCGCATCTCTGAAGCGGAGTATCGAACGCGTTTTGAGGAGGCGTGTGCTTTCTTGCGTGGGGAGCGGCCTGCGATTCTGGAAGAGGTGCGCGAGGCAATGTTGGCCGCGGCGGAAAAGCAGGAGTTTGAAAAGGCGGCGCGCCTGCGCGATACGTGGTTGGCCCTAAAAGCCTTTACACGTGAACAAGCAAAGGTGCGGAATTTGCCCGCGTTGGCAAAGCCGACGGCAGAGGAGGGGTTGGCAGAATTAGGGCAACTCCTTGGTTTGGCGCGACCACCGCACTGCATTGAGTGTTTTGATATTTCCCATTTGAAGGGGACGCATACCGTGGCGTCAATGGTTACGGCGATTGATGGGATGCCAGATAAGCGACGCTATCGGCGGTTTCGCATTAAGACGGTGGAGAATAATGACCCACAGGCGATGGCAGAGGTGATTCGGCGACGCTATACACGGTTGCGCGAAGAGATGGCGGCGAATCCAGAAGGGGTGCAGTATCCCGATTTGATTCTCTGTGACGGGGCGAATCTGCAGGTACGTGCAGCGCGAGAGGTGTTGCGGGAATTAGGGTTGTATGACCGCATTCCTGTGGCGGGGTTAAATGAACACTTTGAAGAGATTGTCCTGGATGAGGGGAAGCCCAACCTCATTTTGCCTCGGGATAGTAAGGCGCTGCACATCCTGATGCGGTTGCGAGATGAGGCGCATCGCTTTGCGATTACCTTCAATAGAACGTTGCGCCTGCGTGCGTTACGCGAGTCAATTTTGGATGAATTGCCTGGTATCGGTGCGCGCAGGAAGCAACAACTACTCTCCACGTTTGGCTCTGTGCGGCGTCTTGCGGCGGCAAGTGAAGAAGAAATCGCGGCCCAACCTGGCATTACGCTTGAATTAGCCCGCGCCATCAAAGAAGCCTTAAATGCGAAAGTCATCAATCCAGAGTAAACAAACCGGGTAGAAAAACGGGGTGAATTGTGTAAGATTCTAACCGAATTCTTACAAATTAAAGTACATTTTAAGAAATGTTTATGATACAATAGGCGTGATTTTTTTGTAGTCGTTGAAAGACGTAAAAAAGAGGTTAAAAATGCTTCAACAAGGTTTAGTTCTTCTTGTGGCAGGGATGGGCATCGCTGTCGGATTCCTTGCGCTTTTGGCTATTGTTACATCCCTCATGGGTAAAGTCGCTCCTCGTTGGCAGCTTTTCCCTGAACCTGCGCCGAAGAAGCCCGCGCCAAAGGCGGCCTCTGATGATACGGCAATCGCAATCGCAATCGCCGTGGCGAATAGCCGTCGTTAATCCCTTTAGCTAACACAATACCTTACAATTCAGAAAGTTGGTTTAAGAATGAGCAAGAAAATTAAGTTCATGTGCACGGCGTTCCGTGACGGTTTCCAGTCGGTCTACGGCGCTCGCGTTCTCTCCAAAGATTTTATGCCCGCAGTGAAGGTGGCATATGATGCAGGTATTCGTTGGTTTGAAGCAGGTGGCGGTGCACGTTTCCAGAGCTGCTACTTCTATTGCCGTGAAGACGCCTTTGATGTGATGGATGAATTCCGCAAGAACTGCCCTGAAGCAGACTTGCAGACGCTCTCCCGTGGCGTGAACGTGGTGGGCTTGGATAGCCAGCCTTCTGACATCATCAAGTTGCACGCTGACATGTTCAAGAAGCACGGCATGACCTCCATCCGTAACTTCGACGCACTCAACGATGTGAACAACCTCAAGTGGTCGGGTCAGTGCATCCACGATGCAGGCCTCAAGCACGAAGTGGTGGTCACGATGATGGGCTTGCCCCCTGGCGTGGATAACAAGGGCGCTCACACCCCTGAATTCTATGCTGAACGCATCAAGCAGATTCTCAAGGCTGAAATTCCCTTTGACCGCGTGTGCTTCAAGGATGCTTCGGGTACGACCGCTCCCCGCACGGTGTACGAAACCATCAAGCGCGCTCGTAAGCTCCTCCCCGCTGGCACGCACATTCAGTTCCACTCCCACGAAACGGCTGGCAACGGTTTGACCTGCTACCTCGCCGCACTCGAAGGTGGTGCAGATGGTATCGACCTCTCCATGGCTCCTGTCTCTGGTGGCACCTGCCAGCCTGACATCATCACCATGTGGCACGCACTCCGTGGTACTGAATTCGATTTGGATATCGATATCAACAAGATTCGTGGCGCTGAAGAAGCCTTCAAGGAAGCCATGAAGGATTACTTCCTCCCGCCGGAAGCACTCTCCGCCAGCCCTGTGATCATTTGGTCCCCCATGCCCGGTGGCGCACTCACGGCAAATACCCAGATGCTCCGCGACAACGGTCTCATGGACAAGTACGATCAGATGATTGACGAAATGTATGACGCTGTGCGCTGCGGTGGTTTCGGTACGTCCGTGACGCCCGTATCGCAGTTCTACTTCCAGCAGGCTTTCAACAACGTGATGTTCGGCAAGTGGAAGAAGATTGCTCCTGGTTATGGCAAGATGGTGCTCGGTTACTTCGGTAAGACGCCCGCCGCTCCTGATCCGGAAGTGGTCAAGATTGCCGCAGAACAGCTCGGTCTCGAACCCACCACCAAGACGGTGCTCGAAATCAATGACGCTGACACCAAGAAGGGCCGCGCCGCCGCTGAGCAGATGCTCAAGGATGCAGGTCTCCCTGTGACGGAAGAAAATCTCTTCATCGCCGCTTCCTGCCTTGAAAAGGGTATCGCTTACTTGAAGGATCCTGCCAATGCTCCGCTCGGCATTCGTTTGAACGAAAAGCCGAAGGCTGCAGCATCCGCAGGTGGCGCCTGCACCGTGACCATCAATGGTAAGGCTTATGGTGTGGAACTCAAGGATGGCAAGGCTGTGGTCAATGGTCAGACCTATGACTACACCGTCGCTGATGGCATCGCCGCCGCTCCTGCTGCCGCTTCCGCTGGCGCCGCAACCGGTGAAGCAATCACCGCCCCGCTTCCGGGCTTGGTGCTCCGCATTACCGCTCCTGCAGGCACCGCAGTGAAGAAGGATGATGAAATCCTCGTCATCGAAGCCATGAAGATGGAAATGCCCATCAAGGCTCCGAAGGATGGCGTGGTCGCTTCTATCGCCGTGAATAACGGTGATAAGATCAATGCCGGTGACACGCTCGCAACGATGTAAGTCGCTTCCAGAGGAGATGTTCCAATGTTGAAATACATTACCTTAGGTTTAGCAATGCTGATGAGTGTCTGCGCGTTTGCGCAGGCACCTGAAGCGGTGGCTACGCCTGTTCAGTCCGCACCTGAAGCGGTGGCCGAGGCAAAGGCAGACGATAAGTTTGCAAGCATTCAGTCGACGGTGCAGTTGGTCAAGCTTCGTCGTCAGCTCTTGGCTGATAACAAGGCTGCCTTTGAGGATAAGACCAATGACACCGATGTGGAATTGCACGGCTCTTACCTTCACATCACCAACGGTTTCATGACCACTGATGATACCCCTGGTGCCAACAAGGATGAGTATGAAGCTTACAACTACTATACGAACCCTAAGACGGGCAAGCGTCAGTTGAAGTTCCCCGACCTCGTCGGTAAGCAGATTGACCTCCCTCAGGTCTCTGGCGTGATTCACTCCCACCAGGTGGGTGACTGGCAGTTGACCGCAAGCCGCATCGCTAGCATGTGGGATTCTACGGGCATCATGGGCTTCACCGCTAAGGAAGAACCTGCCGCTGCAGGTCGCGTGGAAGCGCTCCCGGGTGGTCATCAGAAGACGGCTCTTCCTTTCGGTATTAGCCAGCTCTTGATGATTGTGGTGTGCTTGTTCCTCGTCTACCTCGCCATTGTGAAGGGCTTCGAACCCCTCTTGCTCCTCCCCATCGGTTTCGGTGGTCTCTTGGCAAACATTCCTTTCGCAGGCGTGACGGCAGCTCCCGTTTTGGATACGTTGGGCAACGTGGTTGAACCCGGTGGCTTCCTTTACTACACCTTCGAAATGGGTATCAGCTCGGGTCTCTTCCCGATTCTTATCTTCATGGGTGTGGGCGCGATGACCGACTTCGGTCCGTTGATTGCAAACCCCCGCATGGCGCTTCTTGGTGCAGCGGCACAGCTCGGCATCTTCACGGCACTTCTCGGCGCACTCGCCTTGACCCTCTGCTGTGACTGGATTAACTTCTTCGTCACGGATGCCGCCTCCATCGGTATCATCGGTGGTGCTGACGGCCCGACCGCAATTTGGTTGACGACAAAGCTTTCGCCCGACTTGCTCGGTTCGATCGCCGTGGCAGCCTACTCCTACATGGCACTCGTGCCGGTGATTCAGCCGCCGATTATGAAGGTGCTCACCACGCAGAAGGAACGCCTTATCAAGATGAAGCAGCTCCGCCCTGTCACGAAGACCGAAAAGGTGCTCTTCCCTGTGGTGGTGCTCTTGCTCTGCGCAGCCTTCTTGCCCTCCGCAGCTCCCTTGATCGGTGCATTGATGCTCGGTAACCTCGCAAAGGAATGCGGCGTGGTGGATCGTCTCTCCGACACCATGGCCAATGGCCTCTGCAATATCGTGACCATCCTTCTCGGTCTCTCGGTGGGTTCCAAGCTCGCTGCTGAAAAGTTCCTCAACTTTGAAACGCTCGGCATCTTGATTCTCGGTGTGGTCGCATTCACCGTGGGTACCGCCGGTGGCGTGTGGATGGCGAAGTTGATGAACCTCATCTGCAAGGAAAAGGTGAATCCCTTGATTGGTTCTGCAGGCGTTTCGGCAGTGCCGATGGCAGCTCGCGTCTCCAACAAGGTTGGTTTGGAATACGATCCCACCAACTTCCTCCTGATGCATGCAATGGGCCCGAACGTCTCTGGCGTGATTGGCTCTGCAGTGGTCGCAGGCGTGCTTTACTTCTGCTGCCGCTAATCTAATCGCATCACCTTACTCAACAAAAACGGCATCCACGCGGGTGCCGTTTTTGTTTATTGGGCGAAAAGTGGATGCGTGGTGACGGGTGTTTGAGTGAGGGGAAGCCGTGAGGATGAAGGGGATGAACTTTAATGGACGTGACGTGGTGTAGGGGGAAAAGTCTTAAAAAGCATGATTCAATGGTGGAAAGCGGTGGTTTTAGTGTTTTAATAAAGGTGTCTCTTTGATAAAATAGTAGCGTTATGGATGGAAAGGGACGAATTCTTTTACATACTTGTTGTGGCGTGTGTGCGTCGCATTGTATCCGTGTGTTGAAGGCAGACGGTTGGGAGCCGGTCCTCTTTTTCTCCAATTTCAATATCGCACCGCACCGTGAGTATCTGCGTCGCCGTGAGGCGGCGGTGAAATTGGCACGCGCAGAGCAAATCCCCTTTGAAGAGGATTTGCCCGACCATGCGGCCTGGCAAGTGGCGGTGGCGGAGGGTTACGAGTCGGCACCTGAAGGGGGCGCACGGTGTGCGCGGTGTTTTCGTTTTTCTTTGCAACGTGCCTTTGATGCCTTGGAGCGTCTTAATTGCGTAGCCTTTACCACGAGTCTTTCTGTGTCGCCACACAAGCGCAGTCAACTCTTGCACGCAATCGGAAAAGAAATCGGTGGTGAACGTTTCCTCTCTTACGATTTTAAGAAGCAAAACGGTTTTCAGCATTCTAATCAACTCGCCGCAGCGTTGGGTCTTTATCGTCAGATTTACTGCGGATGCGAATATTCGATTCGCCACAAAGAACCTTTTCGTACGGTCATCTTAGGTATGGGCTATCGTGGCCGTGTCTATGCACAGTGGGCATTAGAGCATCCAGAGGATATCAAAGTCGTCGCAATCGCCGAACCCGATCCTGCGGTTCGTGCGACGTGGACTGCGAAGTTGGGCTTGTCCGCTGAGTATGCTGTTGAGGATTGGCAGGCGGCGTTAGGCTTGGGTGAACCCGAAGCCGCGATTATCGCTTTGCCAGATCGCTTGCATACGACGGCAGCAATTGAGGGGTTGAATCGTAAGTTACACCTGCTCTTAGAGAAGCCTGTGGGTGCCACGTGGGATGAGTGCGTTCAGTTAAATGAGGCGGTGCGTGAAGCTAAGCGCTGCGTACAGGTGGGGCACATCTTGCGCTTTACGCCGTACTATCAAAAGATTGCTTCGCTCATTCATGGCGGCACGTTAGGGGAATTGGTCAGTATTCGCCATTTGGAACCGGTGGGTTATCGCAAAGCGGCACATGCCTTTTGTCGTGGACCTTTCGGCAATACGGAAGTCGCTTCGCCGATGATTCTTCAGAAGTGTAGCCATGACTTTGACCTCTTTGCGTGGTGGACGGGTAAACCGTGTCTGTCGGTGCAGAGCTTTGGTGGGCTTTATCAGTTTCGCCCCGAACAAGCACCTGCGGGCGCTGCGGCACGTTGCTTAGACTGTCCTGTGGCGATTGAACGTCAATGTCCGTATTCTGCCATTCGCCTCTTGCGCGAAAGTACGGAATTGCACTACGCGCTTCCAGATGCCTCGCCTGAGGGCATTGAACGCGCTTTACAGGGTTCGCAGGGTCGATGCGTTTACGCTTGTGGCAATGACGCGGTGGACCATCAGACGGTGAACCTGCTCTTTGAGAATGGCGTTACGGTGCAACACTGCATGGAGAGCCACACGTGGGGTCGCGATCGCGAGACGCGTGTTTTCCTTACACGAGGTGAGATTTGGGGTGATGCGCGCAAAATCATTATTCGTTGCTTTTCGGATCGTAAAACCTTTGAGTGGGATGCGGCTTTGGAAACGGGTAATGCGACTCGTGAGACTTCCTATGTTTTGGGGAATGATGGTCTGATGCGCGATTGGGTTGATTCCATGCGCACCCTCTCGCCAGAGGCATATGCCACACGTTTCCACACGAGTATCCAAGCCCATGCAATGGCCTTTGCTGCGGAAGCCTCCCGCACATCGGGTGGGCAAGCCGTTCCTCTGGCAACGCTCTGACGGATTTTGTTGTGAATACTTCTTTTCAACTCATTGTTACTGATATGGACGGCACGCTGCTTGATGCGCAGCACCGGCTTCCCGTTGAATTTCAATCGGTTGTAATGGCCTTGCGCCAACGGGGAATTCGTTGGGTAATCGCCAGTGGTCGTCAATTGGCCAATCTGCAAAAACGCTTTGAGCCGCTTAACGTTCCCGTGGATATCATTGCTGAAAATGGCGCTTTGGCACAGTGCGCAGAGGAGGATGAACCCTTCTTTCGCGATCTCACTCCCGTGCCACTCTTTACAGATGTCTTGCGCGTGGCAATGACGCTTCATGGTGCGACCGCGGTGCTTTGTGGTGCGACATGCGCTTGGGTGCAGGATAATCACCCTGAAAATTTTGCCGAGGTCTCATGTTACTTTGAAAACACGGCGCAGTGGCATACCTTGGATGAGGTGCAATCGCTTGAGATTTGTAAGGTGGCTATCTATCACCCTGATGCGGCCAAGGTACTCTATCCTGCGCTCGCGCCCTTTGAGTCGTCCGCAGTGCGGGTGATTCTTTCGGGACCTAACTGGGTCGACGTGCAGGCTGCCACGATTGATAAGGGAAACGCCCTCGCCGCCCTAATGCGTCGGTTCAACTGTGCGCCTGAAGCGGTGATGGTCTTCGGCGATTATTTGAATGATGCAGGCATGATGCAAGGTGGCGTTCATGCCGTGGCCATGGGGAATGCACTGCCTGCGATTCAAGCGCTCACACCGCACCGTGCCCTGCCGAATACGCAAAATGGCGTAATGGCTTACCTGCGTCAAGCGCAGTTGATTCCAATAGAAGCGCAATCCTAAATCAAAGCAAGGCAGGGGAAAGGATGCTCGCGCTGCTTGCGATAAAACGGTTTAGACTGTGCGATGAGTGGATGGTTAAAATGAGATGCTTTTCGTGAGTTTCGCATAGGTCTTCATCAACAATACGTTAAAATACCCTTATGTGTGTAGACAATACAACTCAAAAGAGACGGACGGGACGCTTGGCGCCATCGCCAACGGGTGCATTGCATTTGGGAAATATTCGTACCTTTATGATGGCGTGGTTGCAGATGCGTGCTTGTGGTGGGCGGGTGTTGTTGCGCATTGAAGACTTGGATCACCCTAAGCACAAGGCTGGC
>JAEIGA010013458.1_pt1 | contig 12450 bp, 20 predicted proteins | sample 9270691 | NCBI WGS metagenome assembly JAEIGA01 (sample SAMN17057246, study PRJNA624740) | gut metagenome | biome: biome; isolation source: fecal sample | host: Bos grunniens | place: China: Xizang | collected 2019
CACGCAAGTCAGCACCATACAAGTCAGCACCATGCAAGTTAACACCACGCAAGTTAGCACCACTCAAGTCAGCACCACGCAAGTCAGCACCACGCAAGTCAGCACCACGCAAGTCAGCACCATACAAGTCAGCACCATACAAGTTAGCATAATGCAAGTTAGCACCACTCAAGTTAGCACCATGCAAGTTAGCACCACGCAAGTCAGCACCATACAAGTCAGCGCGCATAGTTTCCCAACCTTCGCAATCTTCGTTTAACCAGTGTTTATGATTTTCAAGTATCTTTGATAATTCTTCTTTTTTCATTCTCTTTTATCTCCCTCATAACAATATCTGTGATTTACAACAATATTTCCGTTTTTTACACGTTTAACATTCCTATAAAACTTTCTCACGGCTTCAATCGGGCTTCTTGCCGTTACAACATTGTTATCAGACATAAGCCCACCTCTTAAATCAAATATTGTGTAATGCTTCATACATCGCCTTCTTTAAGTCAAATTTTGTTCTTTTCGGTCTTGTAAGTTCTTCTCCACGTTCTCCCAGATACCACCTGTTCCACAATGTTGATAAAGGTAGATTGCATTTTTTTGAAAGTTGCCGTAGTTCTTCCCTTACGTTTTTTCTTCCTTTTCTTGCTCCCTTTGGTCTGAACACATCTTCAATTTTCGTACATTCAGAAAGCCTTTTGTAAATTACATACTCTGCAACTCCGACTTTTTCTGCAATCTCTTTAACTGAATACTTCTCTCCTTCATATTCATAAAGATATGCTGTTTTTATCTTATGGGCTTTAAGCACTATAAAGATTGTTTCAAGTTCAAGTTCATCACGGCACACTGTTACTAAAAAGTTGTGTCTGTAAATTGCAAACTTTCCGTCAAACATTTTTATTGAAAAACCTTTCGTCTGAAACTTTTTACTCCATGCTTCACAAGTCATACTTCCTCCTAGTATCTGTGAGTGGCTAACCACTCTAACTTTTCAATTTCGGGCATTACTACCTGTTCCTGCTTTGCGTCAACCTTATTCAATCGGTTGAACAGTATCTGTATCTGTTCCTGCTGACGCTTTTCTACATTTGTGTGGTACTGCCACAATCGGGCAATATCCGCCTTATGTCTTGCTAACTTGTCGAACACGTATGTACAGACAAGCGTGCAGAAAACCGCAAGAAAACAGAAAACGGCTACAATGATTTTTGTTTTAATACTGATTTTCATTTTTCCCCTCTCAAAAAGTTTGCTGCCACAACGCATTTCGCTTACTCCGGCACTAATTGCAGATTAGATTTATCCGCCTTTGTAAGTGCGTATTCCCGGCTGGCAGCCGCCATGCACTACTAAACTTATTAAATAAAAAGTGGTGCGTGTCTGTTCCACGCCGTCATATTACCAGTCCATACGGACAAGGCTGCGTGTTATTTCTTCCGGGTTGTCTCCGGAACTTCGTCAAAGTATATGTTGCAGATTGGCATTCCCGTCTGTACCGCATACTCAACGTGTTTTTTTGTAAAGCCCCATTTCTGATGGACTTTGTTAAAGCTCATGACTTCGGTTTCCCCGTTCGGCTGGATTACTACAAGTTTTATTTTCTCGTTCTCCTCATCTTTATCTTTGTCCCATACGTCAAGCCATAACTGCAGCTTGTTTTCGGGTTTCTTGTAATCAGCAAAGCCTTTGCCTTCCATGTCGCACTTGATCGCAAGTCTCTCGTCATCCGAAAGGTCTAGAAAACTTATGTCTTTCTCAACACAATAGTCTTCCAGCTTCTGAGCCTTGTTCCGGTTGTACAGAGTCTTGCGGACCTGCAGAAACAAGTAGGCAATAAAACTTTTTGATATCTTTAATTCGTTTTTGATAATCTGCTCTATGACGGCGGCCGTTGCGTCAAGGGCGATCTCCTCTTTATGCTCCCTGCTGAAAATGATCTTGTGTTCTTTGCACTCTTTCCGGACAATTTTTTCAGCAGCTTTATTCAGAATCAGAAACATATCTTTGAGCGCGTTTTTATTATTCTCCCTGTAATAAGCGTTCTGCAGATTGAATAATTTCTGATTGTCCGTCTTTGCGTCTTCGTAAGTAACAAGGGACTCAAGTTCGGACTGTTTTTCTTTTTCAAGCTCCTCTTGCTCTTTCCGAGCCTTTACTCTTTCTACTTCCCAAAAGTCAAAACCTAAAACGTTATCACTTTCGGTAACTCCCACCTTTTCCCGCTTCATTGTCTTACTACTCCATGTATCTCATACAACAGTTCGCACAAGGGCATTCAGACCTTTTGTTACAGTCATAGTTTGACTTCCCGAAGTACGGACAACCGCTTCCAGAATCTCCTTTGTGCTGGCAGTCGTAACAGGACACATCACCTTCAAACATTGGAGTCAAGCCGAGCTTGTTGTAGTACACAACGTTTTTCGGCGGCGGGAACGGCGACTTTGTAACCGCGACCATAGAACTGTCAATCGGTTTTCTTTCGCCTTTCTGATAGCAGCCGGGGCAGAAACTCATTTCAAGGTCAAACTCACATCCGCAGATTCCACATTTCCGCCAGCTATAAGTTTTAGTGTTGCCGGTGTTGCCGTCTGCCGTAACTGAAGCAAAAGCCGCTTTCAAGTGCTGGAGGTCCGGAAACCCGAAACGCTTTCCGTTGTCGGCGGTGATCACTTCAAAAAGCTCTTCCTGAGCCTTTTCCGTGTATGAACCTATCCGGCGGTTTATAAAGCTCACTTCCTCTTCGTTTCCGGCGCCGTAATATTTCACGAGCCTTTCAAGAAGCTGCATTTCCTACCTCCCACGTTTTTTGGAGTGCAAAGTATGAGTCACCCTGCGGACATCCGGCTTCAAGCCATTTCGACTGATTCGACAAGAATGCGCTTAAATTAAATCCGGGCTTTCCCATCATCAGCTGGCAGAAAGAATCAACAGTAAGCGGCTCTTTGTCAGGTTTCGTATCGTCAATGAAAAATCCGGGCTTGTATTCGTTGATGTCCTGTAAGAACCAATACCACGAGTATTTTTTCTTCCTGCGTTCTTTCGCAGATTTCAACAGGTTTTCAACAGTGTGAATGATTTCTTCTGGAGTTGATCCGCGCATTACTTCCAGGATTTCCCGACTTTCTTTCTGCGCAAACGAAATTTCGTTGTTGCTTATGGGGATTCGGCTTTCAACAGAGACGGAATTATTATGCTCGGTTATCAAACTGAATAGCTTTTTCTGCAAAAGGGAATAATCAGGGGGGGCAGAGGGCTTTTCAGAAGCCGTTTCCGGTTCTCTCTCTCCCTCATGTACAGATACAAATTCATTATCATATACAGATACAGATTCACTTCCACGACTTCCATTGACTTCCATTGACTTCCATTGACTTCCATTGTTTACACGTGTGTACTGATTACCTGTATGTTTTTTACCGCCGGTAGAATTACCTTTTAACTTTTTGTTGTAGGCTTCTTCGTCTTCGTCAATACGTCTTTTTATTTTTATCCATACTGTGAGAGCAAGCCCTGTTAATTCAGGTTCAATACCTTTACATCCGTAGTTATAAATGTACATGAGATATTCGGGTTTATTCTCTTCCGGTAAATCTTCTATATATTCAGAGTGAATAACAAAAGAGTCTTTCATTTTTTCAAAACCTTCTTAAATCGTATTCAACAATCCGTTTAACTAAGTGCAGGCACTTTTCAGGATTGTTCCCTATGTTGCAGACCTGATTACAAGACAAGCTGCAGACAATCGCAATGTTCAATGGGTGATCAATTACCCATGAACCCCATTTCTCCCGGTTCGGCTTTGTATTTGCGATTTTGTGTGCGCCCTGAGCTTGTCCGTCTTTAAGGGGCTTGCAGCATATTTCGCAGATACCGCCGGAGCGGGCCAGCGCATACAAACGCTGGTCTTTTTCTTCCGGTGTCACTTTGCACGCCCTATGAAGTATTTCTTAACAAGGCAGGATTCGCCGTAGCGGTTCTTGCACTGTACCCATTCGTCAAGGATGTAAACACCCTTGTCTTTCAGTTCAAATATTCTTGCGGAGAGTCGTGTTTCTCCGAGCTCTGTATTTGCCTGTAAGGTAGTAATTCCTTTATGTTTCTTCATGTAGTCGTAAGTTCTCTGCTGAGACTTGCTAAGACTTAAACCGTTTTTAATTGTTGCCATAGGTTTTCCCCTCCCTATTCCTGCAATACTATTTCCAGGTCCGCCGCAAGAACGTGAGCAGCTTCTATAAGAAGTGCGCATTCCGTTGTAGAGCATTCCCTTTCACGCTGGGGAACAATCTTCCCCGCAATCGTTTTATATGGGTATCCCATTTTCTCAACGGCGATCATTTTTACCGCGTCTTTAACTGTGTCATAAACGTTGCCGGTCTCGTTGCATATCTGCATTATGTGTGCGTTCAAGTGGTGATTTTGACTGTTTTTACCTGTTGAACGCGGTTTTTTCGGCGGCTGAAATGTGACAAGTACATATCCGTTGTACTTCTCACGGCATTTACTAAGCTCGTGATGTATGTTTGCACGAGCGCCGGTATTTTCAGGCGGACATAACGCAATTCTTCCGGGAACATCTGCTATCTGTAAAACGTACTGTGTCATGTCCGCCGCCTTTTAGAAAATCTCGCCCTGTACGGCTTCGGCTACCGCCTGTACCTGTTCCGGTACAAGTTTCTTCTGTAAGTCTGCTTTTATGATTGCTATAACTTCCTGAGCGGTCTTATCCTTGCGCATATTGCTATATGCAAGGGCTTCTTCCTTTGTGAAAAGGTCTTTGCCGTCTTTCTTGTTAGAAAGAAGAGCTTTCATTTCATTTCTTTCCGCTTCGGTTGTTTCTCCGCCTTTCGGTGTAAAGGCAAGTTTTGGAGTTTCTTTCTTTGGAGCAGGAGTGCGGTTGTTGTAGTCAACGTTGCCGTCTACCTTTCCGTCCGGGTCTTCATCTGAACTGATACCCAGCATTGCGCAGAGTGTGTAACGTTTCATGTAAGTAATTGCAGCTCCGAGATTCTGTGCGGCGTTTCCTTTTGCAAGGCTTACGTCAGGCATTGCGGTAGTATCTTCAATCCATTCTCCGCTTGAAGAGAAAATGCGTGTTGTGATCGCCCATTTGCCGTTTTCAAGTGTTGTAAGGCTCTGTGTAAATCCGAGTTTGTATTTTGCAAGAACCGGCTTAACTGTTGAAATAACTGTGTCTAAATCAGTATACTTGTAGTTGTAGCCGTTCTTGTCTTTCGGAAGGGTTACTAACTCTGCTTGTGCGTTTACCAGACTTTCAAGCAGGGTTTTTATATTTTCAGTCTGTTTCATTTTCATGTCTCCTTAGAACGGAATATCTTCCGTAAACTCTCCGTTGTCAGCCGGATAACTGTTTCCGCTTCTGTTTCCGTTGCTATTGCCGGAACTTGCGCCGACGCAGAGCTGAACGCTTTCTGCAACAATAGAAACCTTTGAAAGTTTATGTCCGTCTTTTTCCCAGCGATCCTGTTTAAGGTGTCCCTTGACGGCAACCATCTTTCCTTTAAGCAGGTGCATTTTTAAGTTCTCTGCCGGCTTTCCCCAGAGAATCACGTCAAAGTAGTTTGCAACATCCGACCATTTGCCGGATGAGTCCTTCTTTGATTCATTCACGGCAAGAGAAAACTTTCCACAAGCCGTGCCGCTGGAGATGTAGCTTAAATCTACGTCTCTAGTAAGGCGACCTATCAAGGCCACGCTGTTTAAATCAGTCATGTTGTTACCCCCTATGACTCACAATATATTTGCTGCAGGCTTTGCTTCTCTCTCTGTTATATCTTCAATGAGAGAGCCGTCTGCATATTCCCTAACTACAAGCTGCATATTGTTACGCACTGTTGTATGTCTGTTTACTTCATCCGGAAGAAAAACTCCGAAAAACTTCTGTGCTTCTTTCTTTGCGCATTCTTCGCAATAAAAATGCGAAGCGTCAAACTCGAAACAGTAGCAATATCCGTTGTCATTATGGCGCTGGTAGTATTTCTGCGGATAAGGCTCAACTTTACCCTTGCATATTGCACAATAACCGACCGGAACAATTTCCATTAAGTCGGTAGACCAATAACGGCGGCCTTTCATGAAGTCAACGTCACGTTTAATCAGGTCTCCGTAAATTTCCGTGTTCGGAGTCTGCTCAATTATCATTGCCATCTTTTGACTCCTTTGCCGGAAGTTTTTTAATTCTGAGTGTCCATTCGCCGTTTTCGAGCTTGTCAGCGAAAACAACCTCGTAACCATCCCCGAAGTCTTCAAGAATTCTTACAATCTCCTTTAATTCGTTACCCATTTTCTTTTCTCCTTAAAAAAAGATTATTGATACGTGCGGGAATCGAACCCGCTTAAAGCCCCCGGAAAGGCACGCTCCCCTATAAACCGTGTTTTTCTAAAAATGCCTTAGCTCTTTTTTCAAAACCGAGAAAAGCATTAGTCCAGAAGTAAACAAGGTTAATATCCTGATTCTCTGAAGCTTCTTTTAAGTGCCTTTCGCATTCGTTCATTTTTTCGATTAAATAAGCCATTTTTCTATTCCTTAAAAAAAAGAAGCCCGTTTACTGTCGTGTTGTAAACGGGCGGGTAACTTCATAAAGAAGCTCACTGCTAAAAAAGCAGTTACTCAACACGACATAAAGCAACTGCTCTTTTTAACTGTGTTCAGTATAAAGGGGGGAATTGATAATGTCAAGTAGTTTTTTTAAATTTTACAGATTTTTTTTGTTTTTTTGATTTTTTGGATTAAAGTATAATCCGGGCGGGGGAAGGAGATTTATTGTCCGCTTATTTGCAGAAACAAAGGAGAAAAGCGTATTACATACCGCTTGTTGCAGAAGGTAAGCTCTCAATCCGAAAAGCCGCAAGAATCTTGAATCTGTCGGCTCAATCCGTCTTTGTCTTAAAACACCGCTTTATAGAACATGGGGAAAGTGTTTTTATAAATGGCCATAAAGGGCTTGTTTACCAGAAGAAAAAATATCCGGATTCTTTACGGCAGGAGATAGTTCTTCTATATCAGAATAAATGGAAAGACTCTCCTTTTGCTACGTTCCGGGATTCGCTGGAACGTTACCACAATATAGCGTTACCTTATAACGCACTCCGAAAGATTCTTCTTAAAGCCGGTTTCAAGCCGCCGAGATCATGGACTACAAAAGAAAAGCAGGAACATAAACCCCGTGACGAAAGGGAACACGAAGGCGAGCTTGTGCAGATGGACGGCTCTTGTCATGACTGGTTTATGAACGGACAATATGAAACCCTGCACGGCGGCATTGATGACGCAACGCATAAAATTACGGGGCTTTATATGTGCCTTAATGAATGCCGTCTCGGTTATAATGAAGTTCTCCGGCAGACCTGGACACGTTACGGAGTTCCGGAAGAATACTATATAGACCGGCATTCTTCTTTCGTTAAGTCAAAACGAAAAGCAAAACTCACGGAAGAAAGTATTGACTATGCAAAAAACGAGCATACACATTTTAAGGATTTGTGTGACGAGTTGAATATAAATGTAATACTTGCGTTGTCTCCGCAGGGTAAAGGCCGTATAGAGCGGCTCTGGCAGACGTTACAAGGTAAGCTGCCGTACATCTTCCGGTTTCTTAAAATCGACACTTGCGAGAAAGCAAACGCTTTTCTTTCCGATTGGATCGACAGTTTTAATGCTCTGTATTCACGTGCGCCCCGGAACAATATATCAGCTTACAGAAAACTCCCTGAGCATTTTGACTTTGACTATAAACTCGCCTTGAAGTTTACCAGCAGGACAGACTCACGCGGATACTTTACTTTTCATGAGTGCGACTTCCGGCTCATTGCACCGGCAAGAAGTTTCAGGAAGTTTGAATTATGTCTGTCCGAGCGGTTCGGTATCCGCGCTTACATGGCCGGTAAATGGTATGAAGTCGAGCTAGCCGAGAACAAGATTCAGGACTGTTACGGAGATAAAATGCCGATTGTAGAAAAAGACCTTATCGGGCGGTTCTTACTGAAAGACATTCATTCAGAGTATGCCTAAACACCTTTAATCATCCAGCAGATTCGTCTCGGGTTTGATCCAGATAAAACTGCATAATAGCGCACTACAAAACTATCTGTTTTTTTAGCCTGAATAATAAAACCTAATTCGCCCGGATTCCCTTCTGCGGTTGTATTTATTATTTCGGGACTAGCAATGACTGAATAAGAAGCATTAGCCATTTTCATAGGTAATGTTACTGTGTAATTATTCCATCCCGAAGTTTCAGCTTGAAATACTCCCCATAACTCTTTACGTCCATTTGCATACGCTATTCCCCCGCTAGTATGAACAAGTTCCGGATTTCCAAGAATTAAAAAGCCTTCAAAAGTATCGTCTTTATAATACATAAGGTCTAAAGTTGTTTCCGATTCCCACCACCACCACATATTATTAGTTTTTACCGGTTGTAATACATCCCCTATTTCAAACCATATAGGAAGGGTTTTATTTCCAACTTTTGCTTTGGGGAAATAAGTTGTATTTGTCGGCTGCGTTGAAGTATTGTTTCTACAAGCATACACGAAAAACACTCTAAAAATCATTCCGCTAGTTAAGGTAAAATTTGAATCTGATAATGTGAAAATCCTGCTTGAAGTATTTGAACCTGTATAAAGTTCATTATTTATTGCATAAAAAACATGAGTAGCAACCGCATTACTCTGAATAAGATCAGTAGAATCTTTTGTGAGAATATTTGTATAATATTTTGTTGCTGCGGTTGCTAATCTTAAATTGGAGTCTTTTAATTTTCCGGTGCCGTCATTCACAACAATACTTAACGAGGTTGTACCAAAGGCTTCCCCAATTTCAGGAACATTGCCTACTGTAGTTCCTACGTTTTTTGAAGCAGCCGTTCCGAGAGAGTTTTTTATTTCGTTGATAGCCGCGACAAGAGTTGACTTGTCTGTTGTTGCCAAGTTTGCTAATACACCGGTAATTGAATCACGAAGATACCTTACAGAATCAACAACCTGCGTGTCATCCGTAATATTAGCAGTTTCTCCGCCGGCGGTTAAAAGATTGTTCAATTCATTTTCAATGCTTTCAATTCCGGCTTTTATTTCCGTAATTGCTGCAGAAGGTTTATTTAAAAGCCAGTTGAGCCACTCTGCAGGCAATACGTCAGCTTCTACGAACCCGGCTGAATACTTAGCGTCTCCCGGCTTTGTTTTTGTTCCGCCGTCTGCGAACTCTGGGAAAGCGGTTATTGTCTGATTCGGTGTCATGTTCTGTTCTCCTTTTATACTCCGCTCGATACTATGATCTGCGGCGCTGTCGAAATCCTGTAAAATATCTGTGTAAGAATCCACGTGTTTTTATAACCTATGGACTCGTTAAAATGCAGCTTGATATCGTTGTTAGCGTCAAAACTCATTGTGTAGTCGTTGCTTACAAGACGCGCAATCTCGTCAACGCTTTTAAGCGTAACTCCGTACCTTTTAAGAATAGCAATCTTTTCAAGAAACTTTCTGTAAGTTCCCAGCGACATATAGTCAGACTGTGAACTCTGAGTAGTAGAAAGACGGCCTCCGATTTCTGAGTCAACAGTTGCAAGACCTATCTGCGGGTCAGTAGCAAGCGGAAGTCCGCCGAGAATTAACACGTTTTCCGCATTGAACCCGATAGGAACAAGCGGCCGCAGATATCCTATTATACGTCCGATATTTTCAAGCTCTGTTTCGTCTGCCGTTGCAATAGAAAGTCTGTGTAAATAATTGCAGATATATTCAGAATCGGCAAACTCTTCGTCTACCGCTTTTGCTTCTGCACATATTACGGGACCGTTCATCTGTTTCGGTAAGTGTTTACTCCGTTCTATCACGATAACTGCTCCACAAAGATAGACCCGTCATAAACTCGCGGTATTACGTTACAGTCTACGTCAACCATATTTACCCACGTGTCCCCGTCTGCAGAAACAAGAGTATAAGCCACGTTTGCGTAATGACAGTCTGTAAACGGCTTTGAAGTGTTCATGCTTGTTACTTCTTCACCGATTGTCCATGTCGCACTTGCCGCAATAAGGTCTCGCTTAATCTGATTGTTTACCTGTACTCCGGAGTCAGAATCTTCTTTAAGTACAACCTTTACAAACACTGTTTTTTCAGTTGCTTTATCATACTTAATTTCAATCGTCTGTCCGCTGGATGTTGTCCAGTTCTGCGAGCTTTTCGGATCGTCATGTCCCGGAACGGCAGGATACAAGTTTTTAACAAGATCAACATTCGTTATCGGTGTATCAAGCTCATTTATAGCTTCCGCCGGGACTTGCACCGGACCTGTAGTAGTACAAGTGAAAGTAACTTCCTTCACATCATTTGCCGGAATTGTTGTTTCTTCCGTAGTTTCAAAAACGTAGTCACCATAAGAAACTGTAGCGCCCTGCGGAATTGTTGCACTTCCATCTTCGCTTGTTGATATCGTTACAACAACAGTAGAAGCCGTTGCTTGAGCAAGCGGACTGTTCTGTGTCGGGGCGCTCATAAACTCTGCGTAAGTTTCTGCAATCTTATCGGAATCGCCGTGTATAACAATGTATGCCGTTCTCGGCTGCAATACTACTCCGCCCGGAAGTGTAATAGTCGCGTTTATGTTGTAGTTAAAATACACTCTTGCGTAAGTAATACCGGTCAACTCTTCAAGAGCGCCTTTACATCCGTCAACAGTGTACTTAATTGTATTTCCGGCTATAAGTCTCTGTCTTAATTCTGCACTTGTTTCCGGATTAACTCCAGGCACGGAGCTTTCATAATTTACAACACTTTCAACATTCTGAATCGTGTTTTCAAAAGAATTTACTTCTCCGGACAATACTGTAATAGAGCCGATAGTATCGCAGACTGTAGCAACAATCTGAGAAGTCCCCGCCTGTATAACATGAGTTTCTTTTACAACAAAATAGTAGTCACCAAAAGGCGCACGTGTTCCGGCTGGAATTGTTGCGTCTCCGTCATCGCTTGCCTTTACAACAAGATTAAGTGTAGAGTAACTTCCCGGATTTCTTGTAATAGCGGCAATCGGAAGAAGGTTTTCAAGCTGCTGATCGTCACACAATTCTATATTGAAACTGTTTATTGCCTTAGAAAGTTTTTCATCGTTCTTCTGGAAACGAGCTCCGTTTGCAAGGCACAATAAATACAGTGCATTTGCAAAGTTTGCATTCAGCTGAACAATGTTTCCGTTTTCATCCGTTACGTTGTTTTCCTGCAGCAGAGCATTTATTTTATTCATGAGATTATTCGTATGTACAGAAGCCGAGTTCGGAATCCAAGTCTCGCCGTTTATCTTAAAAGACATTAAATCAATCCTCCACCTTACCTATAGTCATTATGAGCTTATCGTCTATAAGCTCATAGTCCGGATAAAAGTTATCCTTTGCCGCCGCGCTTAAAGAATCCCTTACATCTGCGTCAAGTTCTCCGAAGGTGATTTCTCCGTTTATATAATCAGTCCACGGCACACCGGCTTCCGGCAATAACGGAATAGAGTTTCGTTCTAAAAATCCCGCAAGGGTTGCCGTCTGCATATCTTCTTCGTCTCCGGAAATAATCGGGACTATTCCGTTTTCAACCTTTACATCCCACACGGGAAACTTGCCGTTTTCTATAACTTCGGCTTTCATCTTCAAGTCCATAATCAACCTCCCGTTACAATAGTTGAAGTCTTTGAGCTGCTTATATCCAGCGTAAGCAGTACAGTCGGTGCGCTGGAAGGGCCGTTCGGTGTCGGGTGTATGTGCGAGTTAAAATCAGTAATAAACCCCTGTAACGCACTGTTTAACTCAGCCCATGTCACAAACTGTTTGTCATTTCCGTTAAGCTCTATTTTCTTTGCGGTCACTTTCATGTTTCCGTCAGCACATTCTATCTTTATCTTTGCGTCTGCATTGAACACACATAACGGCAATACTTTCATTCCGTCACGCTTATAGTGCATATATGCCGTTTGATTGCTTGCGCCTGAAACTTCTTCCACTTTCGGAACGTAATCTTTAAGGCCGAGTAACAACACTTTGTCACCCTGCTTAATATCCGGAAGAACAGAAAACCCCGCGCAGCTTAACGTCAGGACTTCAAGGTTTTTCGTCTCCAGCGCTGGAAGTTTCGTTCCGTCTGAAAGCTCCTGAATCTTTGCGTGCGTTACGTTTACAGTCTTATCTCCGTTTCCGGCGCTTATAACTCCATAATCAAGAATAAAGTATGAGTTTACAACCGACTCTATAAGGTCTCTGTCCGAGAAGGTCTGTGCAAGCGATAATATGTTATTGTTCATTCGTCACCCCTCCGGATAGTATCCCTGCATGGTCATAGTGTTTGTTCCCAGTACAGTCGAGAACCTGAACTCTATACTGTTGATTCTGTATTTCTTCATCATGACACCGGAAGAAAGAACTTTCTTCGTGATATAGTTTGCGTTCTGCAGAG
>JAEIGA010013459.1_pt1 | contig 12450 bp, 6 predicted proteins | sample 9270691 | NCBI WGS metagenome assembly JAEIGA01 (sample SAMN17057246, study PRJNA624740) | gut metagenome | biome: biome; isolation source: fecal sample | host: Bos grunniens | place: China: Xizang | collected 2019
AACTGTTGTAGAGCTCACATCTGAAACATTCCAGACCACTATCTGCGACATAACAAAGGATGATGCTGAATTCCTAGGCAGCAAACCTGCAATCGTGGACTTCACAGCGACATGGTGCGGACCATGCAAACGACTGGCTCCTATCCTGGAAGAAATCGCAAAGGAATACAAAGGAAAGGTCAATGTATACAAGGTGGACGTGGATAAATGCGGAGACCTCGCCAAGGCGTTCAAGATAAGCTCGATCCCTGCAGTGATGTTCATTCCGATGGAAGGTACTCCTGTAATGACAGTCGGACTGCGTGACAAGGCTGAAATCAAGAAGCAGATCGAACAATATCTGTCTGTAAAAGAAAAATAAGGAATTTGGGAAACAGTTCAACATATACAGCTGACATCGTCATCATTGGTGGCGGTGCAGCTGGTCTTATGGCAGCAGCAGGAGCAGCAGAGACCCTCGGTGGCAAAGGTAAGGTTATCGTTCTGGAAAAGATGCCACGACCAGGAAGAAAGATCATGATTACCGGCAAGGGACGTTGTAATTTCACAAACGCAAAGGCATGGAACGAGTTCAGTGGACATATCCATCCTAAGCCGAATTTCCTGAAGCCGTCATTTTACAATCTCACCTCAGAAAAGCTCATATCCTTCATGGAAGCCCATGGAATGGAGTCTGTCGTAGAACGTGGAGACAGAGCATTCCCGGCTTCTCATCTGGCCTCCGATGTCGTGGATGCTCTTGTAAAGGCTGCAACTGAAGCCGGAGCGGAAATCCTATGCGGTAAAGAGGTAGCAGAGATAGTCCACAATGACGCGGAGACCCCCTTCACGATAAGATGTGCCGATGGTTCGGAATATGACTGCCGCAAGCTTATCATCTGTACCGGAGGACTTTCCTACCCTAAGACCGGCTCCACCGGAGACGGATACAGATGGGCAGAAGAATTGGGTCACACCATACGTCCGCTCTTCCCTTCACTCACTGCAATCGTACCGAAGGGATATAAGGACACAACTATAGCAAAAGGTCATATTGACAGAAGCATACCCGTAGCAGAAGCCGGCAAGTTACTGTGCGGAAACCAGTTGAAGAACGTAAATCTGACTCTCACAATAGATGGAAATGATGTCCAGGAAGAGTTCGGAGACCTTGACTTCACAGACGGAGGACTTGAAGGTCCTATCGGTTTCAAGATAAGCCGCAGATGCGTAAATGCCATTATCAATGGTTCCAAGGTCAGCGTAAGCATAGACCTGAAGCCGGCAGTGGAATATGAAGACCTTTATTCCCGTATAGGCAAACTCTGGGATGAAGTCTCAAAAGACAGAAGAAACTCCAACAAACTGTACAAAGACAGATTCCGCATCATGCTGACCAAGGTCATGCCGATGTCACTGATTCCTGCGTTCTTGAAATATTTTCCTAATGCAGACCACAAGACACTGGCAAAGGCGCTCAAGAAATGGAAGATGGAGATTGACGGATATGTAGGTTACGAAAGGTGCGTAATTACAGCCGGAGGAGTATCCTTGGATGAAATCACTCCTAAGACACTTGAGTCAAAGATGGTTCCGGGGCTGTATTTTGCAGGAGAAGTACTCGACCTGGATGCAGACACCGGCGGTTACAACCTCCAGACAGCATTCTCTACAGGCTATCTTGCCGGAATATCCGCAGCGAAAAGCTAGATCACTCCGGAACCGATCATCTCATCACCGTCATACCAGACAGCAAACTGACCTGAGGTAATACCTCGTTGCGGTGCGTCAAATAGGATGTACAGCCCACTTTCGCGCATGATGACTGTAGCATCTTGAAGGGGCTGACGATAACGGATACGTACCCTATAACGACGGATTTCTCCTGGTTGCATAGCAAGGTCACGACGAATCCAATGTATCTCGGAAGTAGCCACACGAAGACAGCTACGTGATAGACCCTTGTGGGTATGCCCCTCCCCTACATAAATGATATTGTTCGGAATATCAGTCTCTATAACGAAGACAGAATCCTTATGACCGCCGATATTGAGTCCCTTGCGCTGACCGATAGTATAGAACTGAGCACCATCGTGTTTTCCTATGATTTTACCGAAAGGATTCTCTTTGTAGCGTGTCTTCTTTATATGCTTTCGTCCGCTACGGTATGTCTCGGTCTCAAACTTTATATCATATCTCATAGATTCTGACAAGGACATCAGCTGTTCATCTGTCAGAGCCGCAACTTTTTCAAGGTCGAACGGGCAGCAATCTGATATAGTCTGAGAAGCCTTGTCCTCAGATACATAATCAGTAATCATCTTTGCCTCTCCCCCTTCCGGAAGCAAGAAGGACAGAATCTCCTTAATTCTCAGATACTGCTCATTTTCAATATAATAAGCATCATAAACCTCAACGATATCACCTTCACAAGGTTTGAGCTTCTGCTGCAGGAATGTCGGAAGATCCACCTTTCCCACAAAGCAGATTCCCTGCGAGTCCTTCTTATCAGCTGAAGGAAGATCAGCCTCATGTGCCAGGCGCCTTACCTCAGGCTTTATGATATCTCCTATCGGGAAAAGAGCTTTGGAAAGCTGTTCTTGAGTCAGCTGGCAAAGGAAGTAACTCTGATCCTTGTTTGGGTCTTCTCCTGCCAGAATACGATATACAGTCTGTCCGTCAGGACCCTGCACTTCATCCTTACGGCAGTAGTGGCCTGTGGCGACATAATCTGCACCCAGTTTCTGAGCACATTTCATAAAGGCGTCAAACTTGATTTCCCTATTGCAAAGCACATCCGGATTCGGCGTACGTCCCTTCTCATACTCATCGAACATATAATCTACCACGCGTTGGCGGTATTCCTTGCTAAGGTCAACGAAATAGAACGGAATGCCTATCTTACGTGCAACCATTTCAGCAACGAAACGGTCTTCTTCCCATTCGCAGTCGCCATGAAGAGTGGTAGAAGCATCATGCCAGTTCTGCATGAAAAGTGCAAACACGTCATAGCCCTGCTGCTTGAGAAGAAGGGCTGCAACGCTGGAATCAACGCCTCCGGAAAGGCCTATACAGACCTTTATACTGCTGTTTTCAGACTGAGAATGAGACATATTTGACAAAAAGCATTATATTTGTGAGGTCTGCAAAGATAACTTAATTGATCTGTTATGACAAGCAAAGAGATAAAAATCGCCTATAAGGAATACGAAACCTTAGACGAGCTGGAGCCAGGAGACAAGGAACTTGCACAGGCAGCCATAGAAGCCATGCAAGGCTCATACGCTCCATATTCAAATTTCAATGTCGGCGCAGCCGTAATGTTTGAAGACGGCGAGATAGTCAAAGGTGCCAATCAGGAAAATGCTGCCTACCCATCTAGTCTGTGTGCCGAGAGAACAGCACTTTTCTATGCCAGCGCAAGCCGTCCTGACAAAGCGATGAAAGCGCTTGCAATAGTAGCAGGTCAGAACGGAAATATATGCGAAAGTCCGGCGACTCCATGCGGAGCATGCCGTCAGGTAATGGCTCAGTATCAGACAAAAAGCGGCATACCTATGAGGGTGATTCTGGTAGGTTCCGGTAAAATCTGGCGTTTTGAAAAGGTCGATGATCTTCTGCCCCTCATTTTCGACAGCATCTGATACCGTTACATCTTTGATATGTCATTGCGAGAAGCAAAGAGATGTAGCAATCCCTTCAATATTGCATTTATTTTTGCCGAATAATAAAAAGTGCGTATATTTGCACTCGGGAAAGTCATACACGACCAGCTCCCTCTGAATTCCCCCAGGGCTTGACCGCAGCAAGGGTAGGAGGTCGTAGCGGTGCGATGTATCAAGCTTTCCCTTTTTTCGTATATAGGGATTACTTCTCCTCAGTATAGAATTCAATAAGGCGGGCGATGGCTCTCTGGCAGACAGGACAGAAGCTTTCGGCCGCATTTGTCTTCATACGGCAGTCTGGGAACGGACGATATACTCCCTTCGACTGATATCCGGCACCTTCATAGACACCGATCATCTTGTTCATATCCTCTCCTGCAGCGAATTTTTCCCATATATTGCCTTCTACTGGCTCTGTTGGTATTCCTATCACCATCGGAAGCATGTCGTCCCATTTCGACTTGAAGTCATAGAGGGTAGTGATATTCTGCTCCCAAGGCTCACTGTCAGGATAATAATATTCAACAAACTGATCGTCATAATAATATTCATCAGCAAGACCGGCAAAACTATGTCCGAACTCGTGTACTACAACAGGCTTGAAATCCTTGTGAAGAGCAGTGGTCAAAGTGTAAGAATTATATATGCCACCGCCACCGTATGTATCTGTATTTGCGAGAATTACAAGATGTTCATATGGGATTCCACAAAGGGCATCATGCATCTTCCATACGCATGAAGTGGTGAGATATCTGTCAGAATAGAAGGTATCATAATTGGACCCCACTGCAGTGTCTTTCCATAAGCCTTCGCGAGGGACACTGACTCCACTATCCTCTGACTCAAGGGCTATGGCAACAAAGTTGAAGCAGTCCTTGTATTGATCAAACGGCTTATGAGCCAGAATGGCATCCATAGCTATCTGTGCGTCACGATAGAACTGAGACATTTCTTCTGCAGTATATCCTTCAGCAACTATAGCCACATCAATCTTTTCCTCCGGAGCTCCACTCTTGAGCAGATACTTATGCTGAGCAGGCTGAGGATCAAGATGTCTGATAAGAATATCCTTCGGATTTACCTGATGACTCAGAGAGGCTGAGACCTCTCCAAAGAAATCATAGAGTTCAACCTTTACCACGGCCTTGGCTGACGGCATAGGAAGAAGGAAGGTATTTTCGAAAGCCTTACGCAGACGTGTCGCCTCTTCGGTTGTCTTCCACTCTTGGAACAGGGTGGAAAAAGACTGCATATAAATAACCTTTCCTGAAGCGAGATCAGTCATGCTTATCTGACCATTACCCTTTACAGGTACTTTATCAAGATTCACACATCTTCCGGCCCAACCATCAAAGCTATAAAGACCTGCAAGAGATATTTCTGTAGCCTTGTCTGTTCCCGAAAAAACATAGTCAACCCTCAGGGTCTGTTCCTGGGCTGATATTGTCAATGCAAACAGCACGGTAATGAAGGACACGATAAAATGGCGCATAAGTAACTGATTTTAATAACGTTATAATTCAGAATATTAAATCCAAAGACTAAATCTTTGCAGCACAATTGATGCCGTCGAGTGCAGATGATACTATACCTCCTGCATAACCAGCACCCTCACCGCATGGATAAAGACCGGCAACCTGCACATGCTCAAGCGTCTCCGGATCACGAGGGATACGCACTGGTGAAGAAGTACGTGACTCAACTCCAAGCAGCAAGGCATCATTGGTATAATACCCGTGCATCTTCTTGTTGCCTATCTGCGGGAATGCATATTTAAGTCTCAAGGATACATGTTCCGGAAGGAGCTCATGAAGAGGAGCATTTGCAGCTCCAGGATGATAAGAGGTCTGCGGAAGTCCTGTCGAAGGAATCCTGCGGCAGAAGTCCATCATTCTCTGAGCCGGAGCCTTCAATGAGCCTGTATATTCGAACATCTTCCTCTCGACATCCCTCTGGAAGTTGAGAAGGGCCAATGGTCCATGCTGTGCATATTCTGGGAAATCTTCCGGCTCAATCTGTACCACGACTCCGGAGTTCGCCCACTTCGAGTTACGTGCAGAGTTTGACATTCCATTAAGCACAAGTTCACCTTCGGCTGTTGCAGCCGGAACAAGGATACCTCCCGGACACATACAGAAGGAGAATACTCCCCTACCCTCAATCTGAGTCACGAAAGAGTATTCGGCTGTAGGCATATACGGCTGATATTTGCCGTGATATTGAATCTTGTTTATGAGAGACTGGGGATGCTCGACACGTACTCCAAGGGCAAATCCCTTAGCCTGGATTTCCCAGCCCTTACGGTCGAACATTTCGTAGATATCACGTGCAGAATGGCCTGTTGCAAGGATTACCTTACGGGATGAAAAGACATCCGTAGAATTTACGGTAACATTGAACATACCGTCTGCCTTCTTCTCAATGTCAGTGACACGGGAATCAAAATGATATTCTCCGCCATGCTCAATAATGCACTTACGGATATTTTCCACAACTACAGGCAGCTTGTCGCTTCCGATATGAGGATGTGCATCTATCAAGATGGAAGGATCTGCTCCGAAACGCACAAGCTGATGGAGTACTTCACGTATATCACCTCGCTTCGATGATCGCGTATAAAGTTTACCATCCGAAAAAGTACCGGCACCACCTTCACCGAAACAATAATTTGAATCCGGATTCACGACACCTTCCTTCGATAGTTTTGCCATGTCGAATTTTCTCGCATGTACATCCTTACCTCGTTCCAATATCACAGGCTTGAAGCCAGTCATAAGCAGACGGAGAGCTGCGAACATTCCGGCTGGACCTGCTCCGACAATGATTACAGGCTCAGCTGAAGATACATCCTGATACTCTGCAAGCACATATTCAGGCATCACTTCGTCCGGTTTGTAAAGTTCCAGCCTATACCTGTACAATATGTCATTACGGGCATCGATGGAACGACGTACGATACGATATTTCACCTGAGTCTTTGCCTTTGGGGATAATCCCAAAGCTTTGATTGCAGCAGACTGGATCTCATCGGCAGTGAGTTCCTTTCCAAGTTTGCAGGTTATTTCGATTTCTTTCATAATCTTTTCTTTTTTAAGGATGGCCACGGTCATTCGAAGCCTCGCAATGACGAATCGCTAAAATTCAGCGAGACGGCTCACAGGTGCGACATCAAGGGACGAACGTTCTCCATTCTGATAATGGAACCATCCGGCTATCGCAATCATTGCAGCATTGTCAGTAGTAAACTTGAATTCCGGCAGGAATGTAGTCCATCCCCTCTTTCTTCCTTCTTCCTCTATACGGGCACGGAGACCGCTGTTGGCCGACACGCCTCCACCAATGGTTATCTGCTTGATACCTGTATGTTTGGCTGCCTTTATCAGCTTATCCATAAGAATATCTATAAGGGCCTTCTGGAAGCTTGCACATATATCCGCCTTGTTCTTCTCCATGAATTCAGGATCTTCAGCCATCTGATCACGGACAAAATACAGAAGCGAAGTCTTTATGCCGCTGAAACTGTAGTCGAAACCAGGAATATGAGGCTTTGAAAACTTGTACTTCAACGGATCACCTTCCTTAGCAAGCCTGTCCACTATCGGGCCGCCCGGATAACCGAGCCCCATCATCTTTGAACATTTATCAAATGCCTCTCCCACAGCATCATCTATGGTCTGACCGAGAATCTCATATTCCAGAGGGCTGTTCACCTTTACGATCTGGGAGTTACCTCCTGATACAAGCAGACACAGATATGGGAATTCAGGCTGACGGTTTTCCGCACCTTCCTGCTTGATAAAGTTAGCCAATATATGTCCCTGAAGATGATTGACTTCCACAAGCGGCTTATCCAGCGACATCGCCAGTCCCTTGGCAAATGAAGTTCCTACGAGAAGAGATCCGAGAAGTCCAGGACCACGGGTAAATGCAATTGCCGTAATATCTTCAGGGTTTATTCCGGCACGGGCAATAGCTTCGCTCACCACAGGCACAATATTGACCTGATGGGCACGTGAAGCAAGCTCGGGAATCACACCTCCGTAGGCTTTATGCACTTCCTGACTTGCAAGAACATTCGACAAAAGATAGCCGTCTCGGATGACTGCCGCCGACGTATCGTCGCATGAAGATTCTATTCCTAAAATTATATCTGCCATAGTTAATTTTTATTGAAATCCTCACGTAACCATCTCATGGTTCCGCAGAATGACTACGGGCATGTTTTATGCTCCGCATAGCAACGGCAAAAATACGGATTTTATCCGATATTTTTACTATTTTTGCAAGTTGGACAACAAAAAGGATAAAGGTCATTAGAAGAACCATAAAAATATTCTGGCGAGTAACAGTTGCGATAGCCAGTTTTCTCTTTGCGGTAGCACTCATCATTCAGCTTCCGCAGGTTCAGACCTTTGTCGCTGACAAAGTCCTGAATACACTTTCAGACAAGATTGACGGAGAGATTTCCATCGAAAAGATACACCTCAAGCCATTCACTACACTTGTCCTGAAAAACGCCATGATATTGGACAAGGAGCCGTTCATCGACACAGTAGACTCCACCAGCGTGCAGATTGATACTTTCTTCCGCGCGGAATACATCATTGCAAGATTCTCATTGGAAGGACTCAGGAAATATGAAGGCATACATATCGACAGAGTCTTCATCAGGAATGCACAGATGAATCTTGTTATCGAGGACAAGGAGGATATAGGAGACGGAGATGTGATCATAGACAACCTGTCACGCATATTCCGTATCAAGAAACCGGAAACTCCAAGACGTAGCGAAAAGGAGATATTCCATATCCGAAGGGTGGAAATAAGCGATATGGGTTTTGCAATGAAAGGTTACAGATCAGACAGGCCTATATATCCGGAAGGCGGAATCGACTGGAATGACATGGATGTCAAGGGCATCAACCTCAGCGCAAGGAAACTCCACTTCAAGGGTGGCATCATGTCAGGAGAGTTGGACAGGCTCTCATTCAGAGAGAAGAGCGGCTATGCGATAGAGCAAATGAGCGGAGAGGCCAAAGTAGGACGTGGCAAGACAATCATAGAGAATCTTCACATCGACGATTTATGGTCTGATGTCAGTCTCCCTCTATTCATGATGAGCTATGAAAACGTCAAAGCTTTCAAGGACTTCATCAGTGAAGTAAAAATTGACGGAGAGATAGCGGACAGCTTCCTGGACTTCAAGACGATCTCATATTTCGCACCTCAACTCCTCGGAAATGACCTGAAGGCTGATATATCCGGTAAAATGTCCGGATACGTGGATAACTTCAGTGTATCAGACATAAACATAAAATCTAGAAACGGAGTGTTTTTAGGAAAGGTAAACGGCAGATTATCCGGACTTCCTGACATTCAGAACACTCATATAAATGCACAGCTCAGTAATTTCAGGTTTTCCACATACGGACTCGAAGATTTCATCAGCCAATGGATGACCGGAAGCAAAGGACTTGACATTTCACACTTTGCAAAAGGAACCATCTTCAATCTTAATGCACGTGCTTCCGGAAGACTTGACCGAATGAACCTGAAAGCTGCTGTATCGTCACAGATCGGAAAGGCTGATGTTGACGTGAGACTTGACAATGTGATTAATCCTCATGAAAGGATAGGAATATCTGGAAGCGTACAGACAGAGAACCTGAATATAGGCAAGGTCATTGATAAGGATATCATAGGTCCTGTCACGCTGAAAACAGATCTCAGCGTGAAGATGGGTACAAAGACAGAGTCAGCAGAGGTTGCCATCGATACATTGAAAATCGACAGGCTGTATGCCAACGGCTATGATTACAGCAACATCACTGCGTTAGGAAACATATCATCAAAGATATTTGACGGACGTATCGTCTGCCATGACCCGAATCTGAACTTCCTGTTCCAGGGAACATTTGCCTTGTCTTCAAAGACTCAGAATGCAAGATATAAGTTCTTTGCAAACATCGGTCATGCCGACCTCAACGCAATCAACATTGACAAGAGAGGAATTTCAAGGGTGAACTTGAGAGCCAGTGCCGACTTCACAAAGGCCAGCACCGGAGATCTCAGGGGAAAAGTCGATATCGCAGATATAGTGTTGCAGAACCAGTCCGGCAAATACGACATAGGCAACATCAATCTGAGTTCATACAGCAGCAATGAGACTTATACCATCCGTATGGATTCTAGATTTGCCAACGGAAAATATTCCGGTAGCGCTCCTGTAAGCACTTTTGTCAAGGACCTCAGAAACGTGACTTTAAAGAAGGAGCTTCCTGCATTGTTTACAGATTCCACATACGTATGGAACGGAAACAATTACAATCTTGACTTCAAGTTCAACAACTCTATGGATCTGCTTGCCTTCGCTATGCCTGGACTCTACATAGACGAGGGTACTGCCCTGAATGCATCTATAGACCGCAACGGACACGTCTCAGCATCCATAAGTTCTAACAGACTTGCCTTCGAGAAGAATTATCTCAGAGGTATAGACGCAGATTTCGGAAATTCGGATGAATCTCTGGAAGGTACACTGAACTGGTCGGAACTCAAAATAGGATCCCTCGCATTGAAGAACAATCACCTCAGTCTTCATGGAGACGATAACCATCTGGGACTGAAGTTCGATTACGACAACGATAGCGAACTCGAAAACAAAGGTGAAATCATCCTGCACAGCATCATGGCCAGGAAAGAGGACGGACTTGGAATAAACGTGGAATTCCTGCCTTCGTCCGTATTCATAAACTCCAAGGAGTGGAATCTCCAGCAGTCAGATATCTTCCTTAAACGAGGCTCCGTCGACGTAAGGTCTTTTGCAGTCACGTCTGGTGATGAACGAATCAGTATTGTAGGCAAGGCGTCTACAGAAAATACTGACACGCTCACCCTCAGTCTGGACAGATTCGACATTTCAGTAGTAAACGGTCTCCTGAGCCGTGATTTCGGAATCAAAGGAGCTGTATCCGGAGCCTTGCAGTTGACATCACCGCTTCAGGACAAAGGTATTCTTGTCGATATGATCTGCGATTCCACATATTTCGCAGATGTACCTATGGGAATCCTTAACATAGGAAGTACCTGGGATGAGGAAGACCAGAACTTCAGAATAATGGTCAGAAACGAACTGGACGGCATAAATAACATATACGCCTACGGTACTCTTGCACCGGAAAACAGAGAATTGAATGCAATTGCGGATTTCGACAGACTGAATGTAAGTTACGCCAAACCTATGCTTACGGACGTATTCAGTGAAATGGAAGGAAGAATTTCAGGAAGGCTCAACATTGACGGTCCTTTGTCAAATCTCAGAGTATCAAGCCAGAACACGCGTCTTGATGACGGAGTTCTGAAGATTGCATATACCAATGTACCATACTTTGCCGAAGGTCCGTTCCACACAGACGAAACAGGAGTATACTTTGACAACATCAGTATAAAAGACTCATATACAGGTACAGGTGCAGTCAATGGAAGCATCAACTGGGACCACTTCCGTGACATCAGTTTCAATACAGCGATAAATGTCAATGGAATAGAGGCGATCAACCTTACAGAGGATGACGGCATGGAATTCTATGGTCATGCGTTCGGAACAGGAAATGTAAACATTACAGGTCCTGTCAATTCTCTTGTCCTGACCGTAGATGCTGTCACTTCACAGTCTGGTAATTTCCATATTCCTGTATCAAACATTTCCACTGGAAAATCAACCAACCTGTTGAGCTTCACAGAAGAAGAAAAGATCATCAAGGTGGACCCTTATGAAGCAATGATCCGGAAAATCGACGAAAAGGAAGAAGCCGCTAGCGACTTCACGGTCAAGCTGAGATTGAACGTCATGCCGGAGATCGAGGCCTATGTGGAACTCGATGACACAGGTGGTAACGTGCTTACGGGAAGAGGAAGCGGTCTCATCGATCTCGAAGTAGGATCCGACCTGTTCACAATAAACGGAGACTACATCCTGAACAACGGAAGCTATAAGTTCGTAGCCATGGGTCTTGTCAGGAGAGACTTCCAGATTGAAGACGGTAGTTCAATCAGGTTCAACGGCGACATAATGAACAGTGATCTGGATATTAACGCCATTTACCGTACAAAAGCATCGCTTTCTACCTTGCTTGCAGATGAGTCATCTGTATCGAACAAGAGAAATGTAGACTGCGGTATCAGTATTTCAGGAAAGCTGAGCAATCCTGAACTCAGTTTCTCTATAGAGATTCCTGACCTGAATCCTATGATCCAGTCACGTGTAGAGAGCGCAATAAGTACCGAAGACAAGGTCCAGAAGCAGTTCCTTTCATTGGTCGTATCCAATAACTTTCTGCCTGACGAGCAGTCGGGAATCGTAAACAATTCTTCTGCTCTCTATTCGAACATGTCGGAAATTCTGGCAAACCAGTTAAGTAACATATTCCAAAAGCTCAACATTCCTCTTGACCTTGGTTTTAACTACCAACCGAACGAAAGTGGAAACGATATATTCGATGTGGCTGTATCTACCCAGCTTTTCAATAACAGAGTCGTAGTAAACGGCAACATCGGCAATAAACAGTACACAACATCCGGTTCACCGGACGACGTGGTGGGAGACCTTGACATAGAGATAAAGCTGGATCGTTCCGGTGCATTCCGTCTCAACCTGTTCTCACATTCGGCAGACCAATTCTCCAATTATCTGGATGACTCACAGAGAAACGGAGTCGGTCTTATGTATCAGACAGAGTTCAACTCTTTCGGTCAGTTCATAAAGAACATATTCTCGAAGAAGGCCAAGAGACGCGAGGCCAAGATG
>JAEIGA010013460.1_pt1 | contig 12450 bp, 9 predicted proteins | sample 9270691 | NCBI WGS metagenome assembly JAEIGA01 (sample SAMN17057246, study PRJNA624740) | gut metagenome | biome: biome; isolation source: fecal sample | host: Bos grunniens | place: China: Xizang | collected 2019
AGAAGAAGCAGTTGCAGGAGTCGGCAATGGCAGTCTTCACCGTCAGGAGCCCCTTGTGGGAGGCCACGGTGGCGCACTTGGGCCGGTAGCTTTCGTAGCGTTCGTACACGCCGGTGCACTCCAGGTAGGTTCCCGGGGCGATCACTCCGGAGAGCAGACCTGCCGCCGCCACCCCGGGCTTAAAGGTGGAGCCGGGAGCGTAGCTTCCATTCAGGGCACGATTGAGCAGGGGCTGGGCGGGATTGGCCGCCAGGGTGGAATAGAGCTGATTGTAGGTGGTCAGATCGTAGGTGGGATAGGAGGCGATGGCCAATACCTCAAAGGTGTTGGGATCCAGGGCCACGGCGGCACCTGCTTGGCAGTTGCTTCCTCGGGATTCCGAGCCGTAGGAGTGATCCACCACGAACGCTACGTTCTCTCGCAGACCCTCCTCGGCGGCGATCTGCAGGTCGATGTCAATGGTGAGGTAAACGTCGCTGCCCGCCACGGGAGCCTTTTTCACCGTGGTACGGATCACGTTTCCGGCGGGATCCTCCTCAATGAGCAGGATCCCGTCGCTGCCGCGCAGGTATTCCTCAAAGGCGGCCTCGCATCCGGTCTTGCCCACAATGGCGTTCATCTGGTAGCCCTGCTCGTTGTAGTAGTCCCACTCCTCGGAGTAGATGGGACCCACGGTGCCCAGCACGTGGGAGGCGTAGCCGGGATAGCAATATACCCGCTCAGCCTGCACTCGGAATTCCACGCCCACGGGGGAGGGCTCCTTCACGCGGGTCATCAGTTCTATGCTCACGTCGGTGGCAAACACGTAGTCGTTGGTGGGGCTGAACTGAAGGGCATCCATATCGTAGCGCAGGCGCAGAAGCAGATCCACCTGATCGTCGGAGAAGAGGCGTCCACCGTTCTCGTCGGTGGCAAGAAGGGAATAAGTATTTACATAGTGGTCGCGGATGTCAGCGGGGGAGGCGTCCTTCTCCAGGCCGATCTCCCGCAGGACGCGTTGGAGGCGGTAGTAGGGAATGGAATCCCCGTTCAGGACCTCTTGGGAGAAGCTGTAGTAGGGGTATTGACCTTCAAAGGGGAAGTAAGCCTCAGTGTGCTTATTCTCCTTGGCGCACTCCTCCAGAAGAAAGAGGGCGGTACGGTTGGCAGAGGACAGGGGAGCCGACGCGAAGGTGGCGTAGGAGAGCTGAAGATCGTAGGTATAGCGATTCTTCACCAAGGGGTTGCCGTTGCGGTCGTAGATCTCTCCCCGCACGGCGCAGACGGTCACCAGGCGAGTGGTGGTTCCGCTGTGGTAGTCGTCCTGCTTTTGGGTGATCTGGATGTAAAAGAGCCTTCCCAGATAGACCACGCAGATCAGGCAGAACACCGCCACGATGGCCAGATAGCGCAGGGGATGCTCCCGGCGGAGATGCGACATTCCGTTGTCCTCCTTTCGTACAAATTTTAGGGTTAGGATCAGCCCAGGAAGAGATAGAGGACCACCAAAAGGAGGATCCATACTCCCGGGTTGAGGAGTAGCACGTTGGCCCATTGGGTGGGGGTGAGAGGCGCTTTGGCCTTGCGCAGACGCACGTGACGCCAGAGCAGGATGGCGGCCACGGGGGCACCCACCACAGCGACCGCGGCAAAGACCAGATAACTGGCCATCATGCTAAAGCCGCCAAAGCCGTCCAAAATGGCGGCCACGGGATGGCTTTCCAAAAGCTCCAGATCCAGGCGCTTGAGCATTTCCACCGAATAGACGCCGCCCACGAAGTTGACGCACATATGGAGGGCCACGGTGTAGCGGAGCTTGCCCGTGTGAAGATAGACGTATCCAAAGAGGAGACCGATGGTGGCGGCGTAGAAGAACTGATAAAAGTTTCCGTGGATCAGACCAAAGAGCAGACCCGAGAGCAGAATGGCGGGCAGATCTCCAAAGGGGCGCAGGCGGTCGATGACCAGCTTGCGGTAAAAGATCTCCTCCATCACGGGGGCCAGGATCCCGGCAAAGAGAATATTAACCCAAAGGGGGGAGGCCTGGGTGATCTCCTGGAGATCGTTGGAGGGTATCTCTCCCGTGATCGAGCCGATGACGCTGTTGACGAGCTGTCCCAGAAGGTTGCCCGCATAGGTTAGGGCAAAGCAGAGGGAGAGCAGACCCAGAAAGGCGGGAAAGGAAAGCTTCCCACGGGGGGCGATGGGCTCCTCCGGGGGGGCCAAACGAAAGAGGAGCAGGGAGAGAGGCATGGCTACACCGTACATGGGAACCATGGATAGGATCCAAGGGAACCACCCAAGCTCTAGGAGCGCGGGGGCCCAGCGGCGCACGGCGTAGATGGCTCCCAGCTGCACCAAAAGGGAGCAGAGGAACACAAAGGCAATGCCAAAGGCCGGAATGGCCAGGCGGCGGCGCGCGGCGCGCAGATCCACCTGCGGGGTGGGGGAGAATGAACCGTTCATAGGAACCTCCTTTTTGAAGGATCGGGTTTGAGAAAGGGCCGTCGCAGAGTCTTCGGCGACAGCCCCCTTGATGTGTTTGGTATTATTTGACCTTGTAGCGGATGAACTCGGAAAAGTCGCCGCCGGTGCTTCGGAGCATGCGTCCCAATCCTTGGCATACACAGTCCACCGGCTTTTTTGCCACGATCACGCGAATGCCCGTGCGCTCGTGGATGGCACGGTCGATGCCGGGGAGCAGAGAGCCGCCTCCCACCATCACGATGCCCAGGTCAAAAATGTCGGCCGAGAGCTCGGGAGGGGTCTCCTCCAGGGTCTGCTTCACCATGGCAATGATCTCGGAGATGGGCTCCCGCATGGCCTCCCGCACCTCGGCGGTGGTGATCTCGGCGGTTACAGCAAGGCCGGTCTGCAGATCGCGGCCGCATACCTCCATGCTTCCCCGATCAATGCCCTCCACGGCACTGCCCAGGCGGATCTTCAGCCGTTCGGCGGTGATCTCGCCAATGAGGATATTGCGGGTCTGCTTCAGATGGTTGACGATGGCCTGATCCAGCTCGTCCCCCGCAATGCGCAGGGAGTTGGATTGCACCACGCCTCCCAGGCTGATCACGGCGGTTTCGGAAACGCCGCCCCCCAGGTCGATGAGCATGGCGCCCCGGGCCTTGGATACCTTAATGCCGGCACCCACTGCGGCGGCAATGGGCTCGTCGATGAGTCCCACATTCTTGGCACCCGCCTCCATGGTGGCGTCCTCCACCGCGCGGCGCTCTACTTCGGTCACCCCGTAGGGGATGCAGACCAAGGCCGAGGGACGGTTGAAAAAGGAGGTCATATCCAGGCGGGTAAAGAAATCCCGCAGCATCAGGGAGGTTACCTCCAGGTCGGTGATCACGCCGTCCTTCAGAGGACGCAGAGCCAGGATGTTGCCGGGGGTCTTTCCCAGCATCTGCTTGGCGGCCCGTCCCGAGGCGATCACCTCGTGGGTAAAACGGTCAATGCTGACCACCGAGGGCGCGCGCAGAGCGATGCCCTTATCTTTGTAGATCAAGGTATTGGACGTTCCAAGATCAATGCCGATCTGTCTTCCCACGGCGCTCCCTCCTTTTCATTATCGTTGTTGGGAAAGGCGTTGGATGCCTTCCGCTTTTCATTATATCATAAACCGAGGACTTTGGCTACCCCTTACAGCAAATTTTCGTGGAAAATTTTGCGGTACAGGCGGCAGGTGGCGTGCACGGGAAGGCCCACCACGTTAAAATAGTCCCCGCGGATCCCGCGAATGTAGGCCGAGGCCAGACCCTGAATGGCGTAGGCGCCGGCTTTGTCGTAGGGCTGTGCCTTGGCGATGTAGGCGTCAATCGTGGCATCGTCCAGGGGATCGAACACCACCTCGGTGACCTCGTGGTCCACGCCCTCGCCGTTGGGGCCCCACAGGCAGATGCCGCTTACCACCTGGTGGGCTCTGCCCGAGAGGAGATGAAGCATGCGGCGGGCGTCGTCCGTGTCCCGGGGCTTGCCCAGGATCTGTCCGTCCACCGCCACCACCGTGTCGGAGGCCAGGATCACCGTATCCGAGAGATCCCGTCCCTCGGCCAGCAACCGCTCCCGCACGGCCGCGGCCTTGCGGTGGGAGAGCAACTCCACCAGAGCACAGGGATCGGTCAGGGAGCTGGATTCGTCGGCGTTGGCCACAACGATCTCAAAGGAAAGCCCCAGGTTTTCCAAAATTTCCTTGCGGCGGGGGGATTGAGAGGCTAAGATGAGGTTCATGGGGGATCTCCTTTTTTTCACAATGGTTTTTCGCTCTTTATTATAGCATTTTCGGGAAGGGAAGTCAAGGCAAAAGACCGATTTTTCCACACCGGTCGGGCCGTTGGAAAAGGAATTTTTAAGATGACGTAAAACGGCTTGACAAGAAACGACTTTTAGGGTATAATATTCTTGTAATCGAATCTATTCCGTTCAGGAGGACCGTTCATGGAACAATCTAAACTCGAGCTGCTCCGCGAGGCGGCACGCAAGATCCGCATTGGCATCATTGAGGGGACCCACGCCGCAAAGTCGGGACATCCCGGTGGATCTCTTTCCATCACCGATATTATGGCATACCTTTATTTTGCGGAAATGAAGGTGGATCCTACCAATCCCGCAGATCCCAACCGCGATCGCTTTGTGCTCTCCAAGGGACATTGTGCCCCCGCACTCTACGCTACCCTGGCCAACCGTGGCTTCTTCCCCGTGGAGGAGCTGGCCACCCTGCGTAAGATCGGCAGTCGCCTGCAGGGACATCCCGATATGACTCTGACCCCCGGCGTGGATATGTCGGCAGGCTCCCTGGGTCTGGGCATCAGCTCGGCCGCAGGTATGGCGCTGGCCGCCAAGATCGACGGCAAGGACTACCGCGTTTACACCGCCGTTGGTGACGGCGAGAGCGAGGAGGGACAGGTTTGGGAGGCATGCATGTTTGCCGCCCACTACAAGCTGGATAACCTTTGCGTGATCATCGACTGGAACGGTCTGCAGATCGACGGCCCTGTGGCCGAGGTCATGGATCCCACGCCCCACGATAAAAAGCTGGAGGCCTTCGGCTTCCACGTGATCTGTATCGACGGTCACGATTTTGAGGCCATTGAGAAGGCGTTTGCCGAGGCAAGAACGGTCAAGGGCAAGCCCACGGCCATTATTGCAAAGACCGTAAAAGGCAAGGGCGTTTCCTTTATGGAGAACCAGGTGAGCTGGCACGGCTCGGCTCCCAACGACGAGCAATACCAGGCAGCACTTGCCGAGCTGAATGCATAAGGAGGACACCGCAATGGCAGAGAAAATTGCAACTCGTGAAAGCTACGGCGCGGCTCTGGTAGAGCTGGCCGAGAAATACGATTTCGTGGTCATGGACGCTGACCTGGCCGAGGCGACCAAGACCGTAAAGTTTAAAAAGGCCTATCCCCAGCGCTTCTTTGATTGCGGCATTGCCGAGGGTAACATGATGAGCGTTGCCGCAGGAATTGCAACCACGGGCAAGACCGTGTTTGCTTCCAGCTTTGCGATGTTTGCCGCAGGACGCGCCTTTGAGCAGGTGCGCAACTCCATCGGCTACCCGCACCTCAACGTAAAGATCGGTGCTACCCACGCGGGTATCACCGTGGGTGAGGACGGCGCTACCCACCAGTGCAACGAGGACATCGCTCTGATGCGCACCATTCCCGGTATGACCATCGTCAATCCTGCCGACGCCATAGAGGCCAGGGCCGCCGTAGAGGCCGCCATCAACACCAACGGCCCCTTCTATCTCCGCTTTGGACGCTTCGCCGTTCCGGTGATCAATGATCAGCCTGACTACAAGTTTGAGCTGGGCAAGGGGCGCTGCCTGAAGGATGGCTCCGACGTGACCATCGTTGCCACGGGCCTGATGGTTTCCATGGCTCTGGAGGCCGCAGAGACTCTGGCCGCAGAGGGGATCCACGCCCGTGTGATCAACATTCACACCATTAAGCCCATTGACGCCGAGATCATTACCAAGGCGGCCAAGGAAACGGGCGCCATTGTGACCGCAGAGGAGCACAACATCATTGGCGGTCTGGGCTCTGCCGTTGCCGAGGTGGTGGGCGAGAACGCGCCCGCACCCGTGGTACGCGTGGGCATGAAGGACACGTACGGCCACTCGGGTACGGTTCCCGCGCTTCTGGAGCAGTACGGACTGACTCCTGCCGCCATCGTAGACGCCGCCAAGAAAGCCATGGCAATGAAACACTGATCCAGCATCGGCAGAGCAACCGCTCTGCCGATGTTTTGTGAAACGAAAAAGGACCGGCCACCGCAATTCCCTGCGGTGGCCGGTCCTTTTTCGTTTCTATTTAACTCTATTTGACATTTCGTCTTTTGGGATCTTACTTCTTCTGCGCTTCCATGGCACGGCGCTTACGCATCATTTCCTTCATGCGAAGCTCGGTGTTCAGGATCTTCTTGCGCAAGCGGATCGACTTGGGCGTTACCTCGATCAGATCGTCGTCGGTAATATACTCAATGGCCTCCTCCAGGGTGAAGATCTTGGCGGGGGTCAGGAGCAGTTTCTCATCCGCACCGGCAGAACGAATGGCGGTGAGCTGCTTCTTCTGACAGGGGTTGACGGCAATGTCATCGTTCTTGGGATTCTCACCTACGATCATGCCCTCGTAAACTTGGGTCTGAGGACCTACAAAGAGCTGTCCGCGCTCCTGGGTCTTGTACAGACCGTAGCGGGTAGTCTCACCGTCACAGGAAGCCACCAGAGAGCCGGTGAACTTCATGGCAACCTCGCCCTTGTAGGGCGCGTAGCCATCAAAAATGGTGTTGATCACGCCCTCGCCGTGGGTTGCCGTGAGGAACTCGGAGCGGTAACCAAAGAGGCAACGGGCGGGAATGGAATACTCAATGCGGGTACGGGTACCCACAGGGTTCATGGTAAGAAGCTCGCCCTTGCGCTGTCCCAGCTTCTCAACGACTACGCCTACAAAATCCATGGGGACGTCCAGGGTCACGCGCTCCATGGGCTCGTGCTTAACGCCGTCGATCTCCTTGTAGAGCACACGGGGATTGGAGCAGGCCAGCTCAAAGCCCTCCCGGCGCATGGTTTCCAGGAGAATGGAGAGGTGCATCTCACCTCTGCCTGCCACGCGGAACTCATCGGTAGTGTCACCGTCGTTCACGCGGAGGGAAACGTCCTTGAGGAGCTCGCGGTAGAGTCGGTCGCGGAGCTGACGGGAGGTAACGAACTTGCCCTCCTTGCCGGCCAAGGGGCTGTTGTTGACCATAAAGGTCATTTCCATGGTGGGCTCGGATACCTTAACGAACTCCAGGGGCTCGGGATTGGACACGGTGGTCAGGGTATCGCCAATGGTAATATCCCCGGCACCCGAGAAGCAAACGATGTCGCCCACGGTAGCATTCTCCACAGGAGTACGCACCAGACCGTCGATCTGATACAGGGACACCACCTTGGTCTTTTTTACCGCCTCGGCGTTGTGGTAGTTGCAATCGGCAACCTCCTGGCCCACGCGGATGCTTCCCCGCTCCACGCGTCCAATGCCGATACGGCCAACGTAATCGTTGTAGTCGATGGAGGACACCAGCAGCTGCAGGTCACCCGCCTCGTCGCCGCCGGGCGCGGGCATATAGTTCAGGATCTTTTCAAACAGAGGGGTCAGGTCGGTTCCGGGCACGGAGGGATCCTCGGTGGCGGTTCCGGAACGGCCCGAGCAATAGAGCATGGGGCTATCCAGTTGATCGTCATTGGCACCCAGGTCGATGAGAAGCTCCAGGATCTCGTCCTCTACCTCTCCCAAACGGGCGTCGGGCTTATCGATCTTATTGATGCAAACGATGACCCGATGATTGAGGGCCAGGGCCTTTTGCAGAACGAAGCGGGTCTGAGGCATGGGACCCTCGGCGGCGTCCACCAGCAGGATAACGCCGTTTACCATCTTGAGGATACGCTCTACCTCACCACCAAAATCGGCGTGGCCGGGGGTATCAATGATATTGATCTTCACGTCCTTGTAGCGCACGGCGGTATTCTTTGCCAGAATGGTAATGCCTCTTTCCTTTTCCAGGTCGCCCGAGTCCATCACGCGGGTCACGGTTTCCTGATTGTCGCGGTAAATACCACCTTGCTTCAGCAGTCCGTCCACCAGGGTGGTCTTGCCGTGGTCAACGTGGGCAATGATAGCGATGTTTCTCAAATTCTCTCTGATCACCGTTTTGTTCTCCCTATCCTTAAAATTCTTTTTTGTTCTTCTCAACTATACCTTAACTTATATATTATATCACAAACGCGCCCTTCCTGAAAAGAAGGAGAAATTACGATTTTCGGCAAATTCGGCTTCTTTATTTTGTAAGTATTGACAATTTTCCCTGGCTTTTCACGGGAAACCGCGGATTCGAGCGCCTTTTTTCTTGACTTTGCCCCCCAAATGTGCTATACTGAAGAAAACTTTGGAAGTGAGGTTTCGATGATGAATTCAACCGAACACATTACCAACCGCTATGATTTTGAAACCTACATGAAGCCCTATTGGAGCGGCGATTTTATGGCCAACGAATCGGTTCTCTTTGGGGGAGAGGACGACACGGTGTCCCTGCTCTATACCCCTCGGGGCGGCGTTTCGGTGCGCTCCTGCGATCTGCAGACCGAGTACAAAGAGGGCGTGGACTATCAGCTGTCCGGCAACCAACTGACCCGCCTTCCCGGTTCCTCCATGCCCTATTTTACCATGGAAGAGCTGTATCCCCCCCAGCAGGTGGAGCGGAGCCGCGCCGGCCGATTTCCCGAAAAGCCCTGGATCATGTTTGGGGAAGGAAGTTGGATCGCGCAGCATCAGGTCTTCGTGTCCTATTCCCACGATGACAAATGGGATGGCTTCATTCCCGCGGATCAGAGCGACAGGTTTTCCAAGACCTTGAAAAAGCTGGAAAACGGAGAACCCTTGACCCTTTTGTTCTTTGGCGACAGCATTACCACAGGGGTAAACTCCAGCGGAAAGCTGGACTTTGCGCCCTATGCCGACCCCTGGCCGATCTTGGTGAAAAAATCCCTGGAGTATTTTTACCCGAACGCAAAAATCAACTATGTGAACACCGCCGTGGGTGGAAAACGCACCGCTTGGGGTCTGGAGACCCTGGAAGAAAACCTGCTGGTCTACCGGCCTGACACCCTGATCCTGGGCTTTGGCATGAATGACCGTTTTTCCACCGAGGAGCACGTGGCCGAACTTCGGGAGCTGATCGAGCGCATCCGGGATGCGCTTCCCGAGATTGAGATCGCCGTGATCGCCACCATGCTCCCCAACTTTGAGGCTTTCAAGTTCTGGGGTAACCAGCATCTCTTTGAGGACGCCTACCGAAAGCTGCTTCTGCCTGCCCACCCCACGCTGGCTTTGGTTCCCATGACCTCGGTGCACAAAGCGCTTCTCCAAAAGAAGCATTACCGTGACATGACGGGAAACAACGTCAACCATCCTAACGATTTTCTTGCCCGCGCCTACGCGCACACCATCGTGAGGGTCATAACGGGGAAGGAGATATAATCCTGTGCAAAAAGCTGTCGGTTTCGTTCATTGACACATCCAACCAAGCATGATATAATTAACCTATCACATGAAAACGAAAAGGAGTATCTTATGAAGTACAGAGTTCCCAAGCTGGAGGAAATGACCCTCCGTCAAAAGATCGAGCAGACCATTGTGATCCAGATGCAAAAGGGAAAAAGCGTGGATTTTGCCCCCGGCGCGGCATTTTTCTTTGGACAGATCATTACCGAAGCCGAGGAGGCGGGGCTGGAGGAGCTGAGAGGCTACGTGAAGGAGATCGCCGATAAGTGCGATATCCCTCCTCTGATCACCTCCGACTTTGAAAACGGCTGCGGAAGCATGGTCAAGGCGCTGACGCCCCTGCCTTATATGATGGGGCTGGGTGCCACCGACGATGCCGAGACCGCCTACAATTACGGCAAGGCGACGGCTCTGGAGGCACGCACCATTGGTGCCAACTGGACCTTCTCTCCCGTGAGCGACCTCAACCGTAACCGCCGCAATCCCCTCATCAACAACCGCGGCATGACCGACAATGCCGATCTCGGCGTTAAGATGCTCCCGCAGATCATCAAGGGGATGCAGGAAAACGGACTTTCCGCCTGCGCCAAGCATTTTCCCGGGGACGGTATGGATTACCGGGATCAGCACATCGTTACCACCTACAACGATTGCGATATGGACGATTGGAGAGCCACCTACGGCAAGGTCTTTGCCGCTTGTATTGCCGAGGGTGTTGACTCCATTATGGCGGGACACATTGGTCTGCCTGCCTACACCACTGAGCTTTCCGAACGCCACGGCATGCCTCTGCCTGCAACCCTTTCCAAGGAGCTGATCACCGATCTCTTAAAGGGAGAAATGGGCTTTGAGGGCATCGTGGTTACCGATGCTCTCGGTATGGGCGGCTTTGCGGGATGGTATCCCAACAAGGGAATCTCCGAGATCGAATCCTTCAAGGCAGGTTGTGACATGATGCTCTGGCCCAGCGACGCCTACGCCGATAATCTGGAGAAAGCCATTCTTTCGGGCGAGGTTCCCATGTCTCGTCTGGACGACGCCGTGACCAGAATTTTGCGCGTAAAGGAAAAGAGAGGACTCTTTGAAGAAAACCATGAGATGTTCCGCGAACTCTCCAAGGAGGAAAAGACCTTTATCAAGGAATTCCAGCAAAAGTGCGCCGAGCAGAGCATTACGCTGTTGCGCAACGACGCGGGACACTTCCCTCTGGACCCCAAAAAGACCCCCCGTCTGGGTATTTGCGCGGTTGCGCAATACGTTCCCGCTTTTGAGGAGGCAAAGCTTTTGAAGGAAGAGTTTGAAAAGCGCGGCTTTATTGTAGACTACACCGAGGAGGGCAGACCTTCTGCCGCCGAGAGAGAACGCTTCTACCGCGAGAATGATTTGGTTTTTTACGCCACCTTCTCCCGTGCCTTCCGCCCCGTGGGATTTTTGGATTATCTTGACGGTCCTGCCGCAAGAATTCAGCGCGCGTTCCTTGAGCCCAACGCCGTGGATAAGGTAATGGCGGTCAGCTTCGGTTCTCCCTATTTCTACGATCAGTATTTTGAAAAGGCGCAGACCTACGTCAACGCCTACTCCATGCTTGCCTGCTCGGTAAAAGCCTTCGTCCGCGCGGCCTGCGGCGAGATCGAGTTCCAGGGCAAATCCCCCGTGGAGATCTTTGACCGCAAGCAGTACCGCAAGCACTCTTAATTTTAACATCTGAAAGGAAAGCGATCGATGTATTCGTTCATTCGTCCCGGAAAGATCTGGTATGACACCGAGGGAAAACGCATCCAAGCCCACGGAGGTTCGATCCTCTACGCCGAGAACAAGTTTTGGTGGTACGGGGAAAACAAAGAGGGAATCACGGGAAGAGCCACGGGGGAGAGGTGCAAGCACTGGCACCACGGTGTGCGCCTCTATTCTTCCGAGGATCTTTACAACTGGCGCGATGAAGGGCTGATCGTTCCCGAGAGCGACGACGAAAAGAACCCCTTCCATCCCGCCAACATCATGGATCGTCCCCACATCCTCTATCACGAAAAGAACAAGCAGTATGTCCTTTGGGCAAAGACTTCGGTGGGCGGCTTTTCTTCCGCAGGTTTTTCGGTCTGCGTGGGAGATTCTCTCAAAAGCCTCCGCTACATGGGGGAGGTAAACGTGGCGCCCCACCACGGCGGTGACTTTGATCTGTTCATCGACGGCGACAAGGCGTACGCGGTGTTCGAGTTTCCCCACAGCGAGATGATCCTGCGGGAGCTGAACGAGGACTACACCGATTTTGCTGAGAAATGGTCGACCCATCTTCCCGAGGAAAGTCCTCCCACCGTGCGGGAGGCGCCCGCGTATTTTACCCACGGGGGCAGAAAATTCATTCTGACCTCGGGTACCACGGGCTACTATCCCAATCCCACCATCGCCTATGATATCACCGATCTCCACGGCGAGTGGAAGGATCTGGGCAAGACCTGCAAAAACGATGTGAAGAAGAATTCCTTTCATGCCCAGTTCTCCTCGGTGTTCCACCATCCCCAGATTCCCGACCTGTACATTGCCTTGGGCGACCGTTGGCTGACCGACCTCACCGAGGATCTGCCCGACATGGAGGCCACCTTCTACGATCGATATTCTCCCAACGGCAAAAAGGAATTTGACTGGAAGCAGATGAAGTTCCTCTCTGAGGAGAACACCTCGGAGGCGAACTACGTTTGGCTCCCCATCCACTTTGACGAAGAGGGCAACCCCTACATCGAGTGGCGCAGAGCCTGGACGGTGGAGGAGTTTTTGAAGTAGAAACAAAAAAAGAAGGCGAGCGTCTGCAAAATTAGCGGTAAAATGAAATTAGCCACCACGATTTTCGTGGTGGCTTTTTTCATACGCAGAAAGCAAAGAAGAAGCCCCGCCGAGGCGGGGCGATATCTCACTTATTTGCAAG
>JAEIGA010013461.1_pt1 | contig 12450 bp, 9 predicted proteins | sample 9270691 | NCBI WGS metagenome assembly JAEIGA01 (sample SAMN17057246, study PRJNA624740) | gut metagenome | biome: biome; isolation source: fecal sample | host: Bos grunniens | place: China: Xizang | collected 2019
ACGACGGATTTTGAGTCTTGGTCTGTTGTGATCGAGCATCAGATAGGGGAGTTGCTGTCATCGTCCACTCTCAAGAGATTGTGGGGTTATGTGAGTCTGAATCCGACTCCTCGCATTGCGACTTTGGATATTCTGGCAAGATATGTGGGCCATAAGAATTTCAAGGCATTCTGTGAGAGTCTGAAGGAGTCAAAGGCCTTTGTTTCGACTTTCTTTACAGCCAAATATCAAACTGTGGCAGAACTGACTCCTGGTGTGGTTGTGACAGTTGGATGGGCACCTAACAGAGTCGTCAAATTGAATTATGTGGGAGATTTCCTGTTTGAGGTCATAAGCTCTGAGAATTCCCAGCTGATGCCTGGTGACCGTTTCGAACTCTCGGAGATCATCATCGGATATCCTCTCTATATCTCCCGAATCCTCCGCAAAGGCGAATATACCCCATCCTACGTAGCCGGAAGGCAGAATGGAATCAGCCTTATGAAGGTGGAAATGCCTGTGGAGTAATTATCAAAATTGCCTAAAGTATAGACTGGACGGCGGAATTGAATAGGTCCTCGAGCTCTTCGGTGGTGATGGTCTCTTTTGCTGGCGTTTCCTTTGCCGGAGGTTCTGATGTCACTATTTTCTGCTCAAATGGTTGCCGAGCAATCGGCTCTGTTTTTGTCTGCACGGCTTCGGACGCTGGAGTGTCATGTCTCAATGAGCTATCCGGGACAGCTGCCGAATTATGGACTATCTCCTGCTCCATAGTGCCCTGGTGACCATTCATCAGGAATGTGGCGCATGCTGCTGTGGCGATGAGTATGGCTATAACCCAGCCAAAAGCTTTCCTGATTTTTCGCGATTTCTCTTTAAGGATGGCCAGTTTCACTTCTGATGCAGTGGAATATCGGCTGTGTCGGTCACGACGCAGGCAGCGTCCTGCGACATTTCTATATTTGCCGCTTATCTCATTGATGATTATTCCGAGCGACCATATGTCACTGCTGATGTCCACAGTTTCGCCTGCGATAAGTTCGGGAGCGGCATAGAGTCGTGTGCCTGCAGGGGCCTTGAAGGTGGCGTATGAATCTGTGTCCGACAGGCCGAGATCTATAAGCTTGACATTCTGTCCATTATGGGTTATGAGGATGTTTGCTGGTTTCAGGTCACGGTGGATAATCTGTTTGCAATGGATATATTCAAGGGCATCACAGATTTCGCAAATGATCTTCTGAGCCTGGTGATCTGCAATTTCTGTTCGATTCAAAAGTTCTTCAAGTGTTTGTCCATCAATCCATTCCATCACAATACAGCTGCCGATGACAGGGTGCTGTATCATTGCGTAGTATTGGCATATGTTCGGATGATTAAGGCTGAATCCTATGTTGAAGTCCTTGGTCAGCAGGTCCTCGTATATGAGGTTGCCGCGATATTCTTCCTTGAGGGCTTTATAGACAAAGAATCTTCCGTTCTTGCAGACACGATACAGACTGTTGAACCCTTCCTCGGATGTGTGGATGAGTTCAACGTCGTTGCCGTTGTCTACGGCATTTCCCTGGTCTGCGGGAAGAAAGAATCCTGATGGTCCAAGCATAGTTTAAAAATCGCACGAAGATACGCTTTTTTATAGTATCTTGCTTGGAAATTCTTACTTTTGCGGGCCGTGCGTGGAATTATACATCATATCCTGATTGTTCTGCTCCTGTTGTCAGTGAGCATTCCGTTATGTGCTCAGGATATCGACCTGGACAAGCAGTTAGACAGGTATGAGTTGTTATGCATGAGATGCCTGGAGCTTAAACTGCGCACGAGCTTGGAGGGGACCGTGCCTAAGCAAGAGGCGCAATCTCTTATCAATAGTTTCCTCAATCAGAACAAGATTCTTAAGGCTGCCCAATCTCAGATGTCCCCAGCTCAAAGGCGCCGTTTTTCTGCAATAGGTTCGTGGTTCTCGACAGGTCGTGTAGAACCTCTGTCAGATATTAACGAAGTTCCCTATCTGAAAGGTATACCTTCTCCACGATATCTGGGTATTGAGGATCACAGGATAGAGCCCCCACTTGCTGAGCCTAAGAAAGTTTCGCTGAGTGTCGTCTATGTCCTAGCATCCATTTCAGCCCCGGATTTTGCTTATGGCATGATGCTGGGATGTAAATTTCGGCGTAATGGCATATATGCCCGTTTTGATAGCAACTATCGCTCGTGTTCTACCTCATATTCATGTACTTCTGATGGATATTTGGATAATGGCGGCAAGTTCTGGGCAAGTGGCAGGAGTGCCCGTGCCAATCTTGGTATAAGCGCTGGCCCAATGTTCGGACTTGGCAGAGGCCTCACCTTATATGGCGGCTTTGGCTACGGTCACGCAAAGGTGGCGTGGGAGGATGTTGACGGCGAGTGGGCTGCAGTGTCTGATATTTCCCATAGCGGAATTCTTGTCGATTGCGGCCTCGTATATTCTTGGGAAAGCCTCCTTTTCAGCCTCGGCGCGAAGACCGTCGGATTTCGCACAGCATCTCTGACATGCGGGGTGGGTGTTGCGTTCTAAAAAAATATTCCATATCTTTGTATGCTATGGCAATTGAAAAGGAATGGAAATATAGGGAAAGCGGTGACCCTGAGGTTGTAAGTCAGCTTTCATCTGAACTGGGAGTGGATCCGGTGCTTGCGGAACTTCTGGTTCAGCGTGGCATCTGCACCTTCTCCCAGGCCCGTGATTTCTTCCGCCCTGATCTTTCCAGACTGCATGATCCTTTCCTGATGAAGGATATGGACAAGGCTGTCGAGAGATTGCATAGTGCAGTTGTGGCCCAGGAGAAGATTCTTGTCTATGGAGACTACGATGTGGATGGCACCACTGCTGTTTCTTTGGTATATTCATTCATCAAGCGCCTGACCTCTCAGGTGGATTTCTATATCCCTGAAAGATATGACGAGGGTTATGGCGTTTCATATAAGGGTATCGATTGGGCGGCTGAGAATGACTTCAAGCTCATCATCACCCTCGACTGCGGAATCAAGGCTAACGAGAAGGTCGAATATGCACGTGAGAGAGGAATTGATGTGATCATCTGTGATCATCATCTTCCTGAAAATGAGTTGCCTAAGGCTGTGGCTGTCCTTGACCCAAAGAGGGAGGACTGCGGTTATCCTTTCGATGACCTTTCCGGTTGCGGAGTCGGTTTCAAGCTGGTTCAGGCATATTCACAGCTGTATGGAATTCCGTTCGAATCCCTGATCCCTCTTCTTGACCTTATCGTGGTCAGCATTGCTTCCGATCTTGTTTCTGTGACTGATGAGAACAGAGTCCTCGCATTCTATGGTCTTAAGCAACTCAATTCGCGTCCTCGCGAGGGACTTCTTGCGATGATTCAGCTTTCGGGATTGGAGCCGGGCCATCTTACAATCGACGATATCGTCTTCAAGATCGGTCCGCGAATCAATGCTGCCGGACGTATGGAGTCGGGACGCATTGCAGTTGAACTTCTGACTGCTTCAAATGCAGCGGAGGCCGTGCGCATCGGTACTGAAATCAACGAACATAACAACGAAAGAAAGAATATTGACCGTCGCATCACGCAGGAAGCGCTGGAAATGGTGCGTTCAGGCAACTGCCTCAGCAGTGCGAATGCGACAATCGTATATAACCCACAGTGGCACAAGGGTGTTGTGGGTATTGTGGCTTCGCGTCTTGTGGAGGCTTTTTATAAACCTACAATCGTGTTCACGATGTCTCAGGGTGGTCTTGTGACAGGTTCTGCACGCAGTGTTCATGGCTTCGATCTGTATGACGCGATTGAGAGTTGTGCGGATCTGCTTGAGAACTTTGGCGGGCACCTCTATGCAGCCGGCCTCACCTTGAAGGAGGAGAATATCCCTGCTTTTTGTGAACGCATCGAGAAGGCTATTTCAGGAAAGATCATCCCTGAGATGCAGACTCCGGTGGTGGATATAGATGCTCAACTTAACTTTGCTCAGATCACTCCGAAGTTTCTTCGTATCCTCAAACAGTTTCAGCCGTTCGGTCCCGGCAATCATGCTCCTGTGTTCCGTACGGACAATGTCTACGACAACGGCATGGGCCGCAAGGTTGGTGCAGAGGGCGGGCACCTCAAGTTGGAACTCATCCAGGAATCACATCCGTATCATCATATCTCAGCCATTGCCTTCAATATGGCCGATTTCTATGACCATATCAAGTCTGGCAACCCGATTGATGTGAGTTATTCGATAGTCGAAAACTACTATAGAGGAACTGCAAATACTCAGCTTCGCGTCAAGGATATTCATGAGCGCGAGGAATTAGTGTAAATAGTCATGTTTACAAAAGAAATAGATGAGTGTATAGAAGATATGAGGTCAATTGCAAAGTCAGGCAGTTGGACTCTGGAGGCTCAGGTGCGGGCTTATGATCTTCTTGAAAATATGATTGCAGAGGCAGAATCGATGAGCGGACCGGACATACCATCTCTTTCCCGCTTCTGTAAGGAATATGATATTCTGGCTCCGGCTCTGGATAAAGCATATGACGAGACGCTGCTGCGTGACCTTTCTGACCAGGCTCTGAAGCCATATAAGGATGCCGTGGATAGGGCGGCATTCAAAGTCGCAGAGTTGACGGATCTTCATGAATATGCCAAATATACTTTCGAGATATGGCAGACAAAGGGTCTGTTTGCTCGACAGAAAGCTATTCGGATTCTTCGAAGAAAAGCCGGTTTTCGTCTGGAAACCAAGAGGATAGGAAACTATGTGGCCAAGACTTTTGATCTCTTGAACGAGGCTCGGGCTGAATATGCCCGCGCTCAGCAGACTCTCTTTTCTGCGGATATGTCCTATAAGGTTAAACCTGGGATATATGCTCAGATCCGTAAGCGTATATTGTAAATTATAGAAAACTAACTAAAAATAAATTTATGAAAAAACACAGTTCAACATTGTTGGGTTTTCTGTTGATTGCGGCATTTGTATCATGCCTGTCTTCATGCGTCAATGAAGAGTATGATATGTCGGATCTGAACACAGAAATCACCCTTGGTAGCGAGTCTCTCACTCTGCCTTTGGGAACTACAAAGAAGTTGACTTTGAGTTCTCTTATGGCCGATATGAGTCAGGACATGCTTCAGGTGCTTGATGGCGGATATGCATTCCGTATGAGCGATAATCTGAATCTTGGTGAGCAGCTTCCTGACATGAAGGATATGCTTAACATCCCTGATGTCGTGTTTGAGCAGAACACTGTCTACAATCTTGCAAGCATCGATCAGGAATCAATGTCCATCGATGCGCAGCAGTTCTCTTATGTGTTCGATATCGCAGACGACGGTCTCTCGGCAGATGTCGAACTTCCTCAGGTTTCTGTCGAGAACAATAATGCTACAGGAATCTGGAAACATGGTGAATCGGCAAGAAATCTGAACATTGAACTCAATGATATCTCATTGGTTACTAAGTCTTTGTTCGATCTTCCGACTATTCCTTCCGGTCTTACAGGAACGTTTCCAATTCCGGATTTCCCTTCAACAACCATCGAGACTGTTGGTAACACAATCACAGTTCAGTCTAAGGCGCCAGGTGGAATTTCAAATATCAGTGATGTGCTCATGTCCGACGACGCAGTGATGGTGATTGAGTTGTCTGTGACCCATTCCTACCTTGCATCAGGAAACATCATTCCGAACCTTACTCTGGATTTGGGAGGTCTTGCCGTCTTGGGCAATGGAAAGGGAAAGATCGATATAAATCAGGACTACATTCTCAATGCATCAAACAATTACTCCATTACCAAGAGAATCAATATCAAGGAAATCGGAATCAATGAGTCCGACTGGAGTGCAGACGGCCTGCTTTCTCTTCAAAAGCATGTCAGTGTACAGGGTAGCGCAGCTCTTACAGATGCAGTGGTGGACCTTGCAAAGGTTGCCGGTTACACAGCTGAGGGTATGGGTCTTAGTGTTGCTGTTTCCTTCGAGGATATGACAGTCAAGTCTCTTATGATGGACTTTGAGGTGGACCCTGTGGTCGAGAAAATGACGATTCCTCTCTCTATCAAGGAGATGACTCTGCCTGACGGTGTGACAAAGGTCAATAAGGTGGTCTTCACGGAGGAGTCCGTTCTGGATATGGCCATCGAGACACAGAATCTTAATATAGATGGTCTTAAGATCGATCTGGAGTCACTCAAGATAATCTTCCCTGAAAGCATGAAGGTGGAAGGTGCTGTGGACGGCATCTGGGAACTGTCGAATGTCTCGATTCGCGACGGATATAAGAACAAGATTCATGTTCAGGAGTTCATTCTTCCTGCACCTGTTGACGGAAAGATCAATTATGCAGCTGACGTGGAGCTTGAGGCGACAATCACTCTTGGCGGACGCATCTGCAGTGCGGATGTTCCTTATCTGGAAGAGAAGGACGGAAGAATTGATGTCAATGCAGTTTCCAATTTCGAACTTGAAGACTATTTTGCAGAAGTTGAGGGTCTCACTCATGAACTTGATCTTGAACCTGAAAAATTCAGCTACTCTCTTCCTGATGACATCGCAGATTATGGAACATTCATCATAACTCCGGAAGGCAATCCTGCCCTTCAGATGAATATCAATATGCCCAAGACCAAGCTTGACCTTCAGGCCGGTGGCGACGGTCTCAAGATTTCATTCCCGGAATTTCTTGAGTTTGATACAGCGGGTTATGACTTTGATGAGCAGACAAACACACTTGTTCTTAAAGGTGTGCTTCCGGATGCAATCACACTTCCAGTGAAGCAGCTTGTTGTAACTCCTACCAAGGATGAGGCGACAGGAGAATATATGGCCAACGGCGAGATCGTGATAGATGGTGCGATAGAGTTGGCTGCCGGTGAGGTGTCTGGCAAGGATATCGATGTCCTTATGGCTTCAGAGGCTTCTGTAGAGGCCTTGATTCCTGAACTTGTGGCTGCACAGATCAGTTTCGACAAGTTTGAGATGGAGACATCCGAGCAGTTCGAGTTCACTCTGTTTGCCGCAGGAGATCTACCTGAGCAGGTAAAGAGCATTTCAGATATAAAACTCGATGATGTGAATGTGGAGATTGACATCACTGTTGAGGATATGCCTGATTTCGGAACTCTGCCTGCACTTGATTTCGTACTTGAGCTTCCTGAAATTCTCATCCTCGACCAGAATGACTCACGCGTGGATGGAAACAAGGTGACTATCAATGGTCTTATCAAGGACGGCAAGGTGGACATCAAGCCTATTGCCTTGAAATCAATCGACCTCAGCGATTTCGACCTGACTTCAGGGGAGGATCTTGTAGCTAAGATGTTGATCAACGGAGGAATATCTGTGGATAAACCTCAGGTAGATCTCAAGGACCTGGAAGGCGATGTGAATATTCAGGTCAAGGCTGCGATTGAGGATATTGAAGTGGCTCAGGTTGAGGCAGTTGTAGATTATAAGATCGATGGCATCAACGAGACATTCAAGATCAGCGGTCTTCCTGAGTTCATGAAGGGAGATGGTTTTGTGATCGACCTTGCAAACCCTCACTTGATCATCAAGGCGAAGACCAATATGGGTATTCCTGTATCAGGAAATCTTTCGATTATTCCGCTTATTGGTGGTGAGGAGAATACTGATGCACGTATCGAGGCAACCATAAATCTTCCATATACCGATTCTGCGGAAAAGACCGACAGTGTGGTTCTCTGGTTCGGTTCTGATAAGAATTCATGTCCTGCTGATTATACGTTTGTGCAAGCAGATGTGAACAAGCTTATCAGAAAACTTCCGGATGAGGTCAAGCTTCAGCTTTCTGCAGGAACAGAATCCGACAAGACATGTATCCTTGATCCATCTGCTGAGTATGATCTTGATGTGACATACGATTTCGTGATACCTATGGCCTTTGGCGAGGATCTCAATATCACTATTTCGGATACTTTGGGACTTGCATCGCCGCTTATGGCCCAGATGCTTGAAAAGAACAGTGTGAAACTTGCCGGAAGCATCACCAGCAGTCTTCCTGTCCAGCTTGAACTGAATGTGGTTCTCCTTGATGGTGAGTATATGCCTATAGGAATGAAGGTCCCTGCAACACAGACAATATCTGCCGGTAATTCAGATGGTTCTGCTGCTGTTTCGCCTTTGGAACTCACTCTTGACCTGGAAGATGGTGTTTCGGTAACCGGTTTATCAGGTGTTCTGCTCACATTCAAGGTTACTGCTCCTAATTCGACAGGAAGGCCGATAGGTGAGGACGACTTCGTGCAGGCTGATCTTAAGATTGCTGTACCTGAAGGAATTACATTGGATGTTGAAGGATTAAAGAATAATGAATAGTATGCGTAAAAGATATATAACAATCATAATGGCCATGATGCTCCTTCCGATGGTGATGGGAGCACAGGCGCTCAAGGGCAGTTACTTCCTTGATAACTCCCTTTTGAGAACGAGACTGAATCCTGCGTTCGCTCCACGTGCCAATTACCTTAATCTTCCTGTCATATCCAATGTGGGAATAGGATTGTATGGTAGTGTAGGACCTTCAACATTCCTGTATCCTAAGGATGGTCAGCTATATACCTTCCTCAATCAGAATGTGTCGGTTGAGGAGTTCTCCAAGAAGCTTGTAAATAAGCCGGGAATGAACATGGATATCGACACGGATATTTTAAGTTTCGGTTTCTATACGTCCAAAAACGCTTTCTGGAGTGTGGATGTGGGATTGAAGATTGATGCTGAACTTGGTATTCCTCGCGATCTTCTCATGTTCATGAAACAGGGTATGCCAAACCCGCAGCAGGTCTATTCTCTTTCCGGATTCAATATCTACCAGACTGCTTCTGCATACGCGTCATTGGGTCACTCTCGTGATCTGTCCAAGCTGGTCAAGGGTCTGCGAGTTGGTGCAAAGGCAAGATTCTATCTTCCGGTTGAGCACATCGGTGCTACGCTTGGTAATTCCCAGTTGGTTCTGTCGCAGGATCAGTGGACTGTGAAGACAGATGCAAATGCTGTGGTGGCAGCCTCTTTCCTTGAGCTGCATCCGGACGCACTTTTCAATGAGGAATCTGAACAGGAACTCATGAAGATGGATATGTCGAATTTTGGTTTTGCCGGTTTTGGACTTGCATTTGACCTTGGTGCCGAATACAGACTTAGCGTAGGAAGTGTTGTTGATGGAATGACTTTCTCGCTTTCTGTGACTGATCTTGGAGCATATAAGTTCTCAGGCGTACAGAAGTTTGTTTCACGGGGAGATGCTGTTTACGAGGGTCTCAAGGATATCGAGATGTCTGAGGGAATGGACTTCAGTGAAAGTGTCAATGGCATCATGGAGGAGTTCCTTGGATTGGCCAATCTTGAGGAGGCAGAGTCTGATGGTGTTCATACAATCAGCACCGGTCCTAAGTTCTATGCAGGTGTGGAATATCCGTTCCTTAAAGATAAGATGAGCGTAGGTCTGCTATATTCGGGAAGAGTGGGATATGCAAAGATGCTTAATGAGCTCACCCTCTCTTACAATCTCACTCCTTCGAAATGGTTCAACTTAGGTCTGAACTGGTCGTGCCTCAATTCTTGGAAGACTTTGGGTTGGATGATGGAGTTCACTCCTAAAGCCGGTCTGAATTTCTTCATCGGTAGCGACTATACTTTCATGGAGGTTATGCCGGCAGTTTATCTTCCTGTTGATAAATTGTGGGTGAATGCCCGTTTCGGACTCACCTTTATGCTGGGATCCAAGCACGGACGATAGCAGTCAGCAATAAGAAATCTTGTTTGTGTTCTGCCCGGGAATATTCTTTATCCCGGGCAGAATATTTTATATATATCAGAAGTAATGCCCCGGACTCATGCTTGTTTTCTCTTCTTTCTGAATATCAGCAAGTTGTTGATAGTAAAGTTGATTATGCCGGAGAAACACATAGCCACAAGATTACATATGACGACATCCCAGCCGAAGAATCTTTCTATCAGCAGAAGCACTCCTAACCTGAACAGGAATACAACCGAACTCGACAGGTTGTATGCTCCATAAAGTCTGAAGAATCTCCTGACCGAGGCGTCCGACCGTTTTCTGGTCCTGTCTTTCCATACATAGAAGTAGGAAATCATATAATTGACAGCTACGGCACATTGGAACGAAATCAGAGGAGATATGATATATTCTCCCCAATATCCTCTAGTAAAGATCAGGTCTGACAACAGCCAAAGCACAAGCGTATCTACGATTGAGCCTACTACGCTTGTGCCTGCAAACTTTGCGTATCTTATCAGAAACTTAATCATCCGTTATTCTCTTTCCGGCATAGGATCGATTTCCGCATAATCCTTTATGTCATTACGGACAGTAGTCAGGTGCATGATGGCCAGAATAATGACTATCGCTATACCGATGTAGTCCAGAGCTTTGAACGTGAATTCGCTGCCAAATAGTACGAAACTATGCGAGAATCCCCTCAAAGGACTGATTGTGGCAAACAGTGTGTTGATGAGGATCATTATTATTCTGAACTCAGTCGGTCCCATGCTGGCATAGGTCAGTTTGAACTCTTTCTTCAGATGTGCGTTGATGCTGACATTGATAGTCATCAACAGGTACATGATCAAGGCCAGCAGGGCAATCTCCAGATGCATCAGTCCGGACAGACCGACGCCGACGAAGATCATCACTTCGTTAATGGCATCTACTGTGTGATCCAGATAATATCCGTATATCGGACGCTGTGTGTTTCGAACTCTTGCCAATGTTCCGTCCAGCGAATCTCCATACCAGTTGAGTATGAAACCCAATGAACTGAGCCATAGGAAATTGATATTCCATGCAGACAGTATATATCCGGTTGCGATAATTACAGCTCCGAAAGTTCCCATATATGTCAGTATGTCGGATGTCATCCACCTTGGCTGGCGCTCTGCAAGCCATACCAACACCTTCTTTTCAAGAGCGTTAAGGACTGATGTCTGAATCCTTACCGCATCTGCTTTATTGTTTTCCATTTCAGTATTGATTATAAACCATGTTCCTTAAATAATCCCTTAACTCATCTATGTCTTCATGCTTCTGCAATTCCCCTGGAGGAATGATTTCTCCGAGTGCTATTCTCGTGATTTTTCCCCGTTTATTGAAAACCTCAGCCGGAAGTCTCAGCAGCCTGACTTTCCAATCCAGCAATCCCAGAGAATAATAGAGGTTAGAGTTCCTGTCAAGAAAATGAACAGGTACGACAGGTACATTCATTTTCTTTATCAGCCTTATCACAGGTTCCTGCCACTCTCTGTCCCGGATGCATCTGTCTTTCAGGTTAAGGTCGGATACCGCACCTGATGGGAACAGCCCCAAGACTCCTCCGCTTCTTATATGTGCGACAGCCTCCTTGATACCTTGAATACTCTCCTTTGAGGGGCCTGTCCGTTCTGTTCCCGTAGGTGTCACACATATGAAATTATCCTTCAAGCTCTCTATCCTTCCGAGAATCTTGTTGACCATTACCTTGAAGTCAGGTCTTATGTGGCCGAAAATGTCAACCAGCATCACTCCGTCTATATGTCCGTACGGGTGGTTGCTGATGGTAATGAACGGCCCATCGGGGATTTTCTGCAGTATGTCCTTATTTAGAACTTCGTATTCAACTCCTATGTCTTTCAGGACGGCTGATGCAAAATCTGGTCCCATGACGGATGAATTACTGTCATAGAGGTCGTTGACCCTGTCTATAGACAGTATGTGCATCATTCCCTCGCAGAAAGCGTTTCCGCACTTGCCACTAAATAAAGGCGTAGCATTTTTCAGTTCATTCAATGTTAGCAGCGGCATAGTCTTTTATCGTTTGGTTATAATACTCTGCTATCTACCTTCGGTGATACAAATATCAATCCTTTTGCCAGTTGACTGCCCGGCAATGAGAAATGAAAATACGCTGATTTTGTGGAGATTGGTCAATTTTTCTTCAAGATTCTTCAGATTTTCCTTAAAATTTAGTCTTTGTTTGTTCAATTCTTCTGATTTGGTAAATTTGCAGAGTCATGCTGCAGGATATAGAACTTTTGGACAGCGGGAACATTCTGAAAGGAATCCGCTTCCCTCATAAGATAGAGAAGGTGACTCAGATTGTGATCACAGCCGGACAGTTTTCCTGTCTGGTGGATTTTCGCATGTGGTCACTGAAAGCTCCTGCAGTCACTCTTTTCCTGCCCGGTCAGGTTGTCGAATCGATAGATCTGGATGATGATTTCTCCGGATTCGGTATGGTGATGAATCAGGAATTTACGGACTCGTTGAATCTGCCTGTCAGCCTGCAGGAAAGACTTTTCATCAAGGATACACAGTTCTATAGTGTTTCGGAAGAGGTTCTTGATGCCTTGTCATCTGTTTATAGACAGGTGTCAAGCCTGATGAATCAGCCGGACAATCCATATAGAGGAGAAATCATAAGGCACCTTTTTTCTGCTCATTATTACGGTCTCGGATATTATA
>JAEIGA010013462.1_pt1 | contig 12449 bp, 10 predicted proteins | sample 9270691 | NCBI WGS metagenome assembly JAEIGA01 (sample SAMN17057246, study PRJNA624740) | gut metagenome | biome: biome; isolation source: fecal sample | host: Bos grunniens | place: China: Xizang | collected 2019
GCAAGCACATCGAGGGTGGCGGCGGGAGCCTTCTGCACAAACAAATCGCCATTCTCACCGTGGGTGAATGCGTAGATAACCAAATCCACAGCGTCGTCCAGCGTCATCATAAAGCGAGTCATATTGGGGTCGGTGATGGTGATGGGCTTGCCCTGCTCCATCTGCTCAACCCACAAAGGAATAACCGAACCACGCGAAGCCATAACATTACCGTAGCGGGTGCAGCAGATAGTGGTAGCTGCGTTCTGACCGAGTTCACGACCTTTGGCGATGGCGACTTTCTCCATCAAGGCCTTCGAGATGCCCATAGCGTTAATGGGGTAAGCCGCCTTGTCGGTGGAGAGAACAACTACATTCTTCACACCGTGCTCGATGGCGGAGAGGAGTACGTTGTTGGTACCGATAACATTGGTCATAGTAGCCTCCATAGGGAAGAACTCGCAGGAGGGCACCTGCTTGAGAGCAGCTGCGGCGAATACGTAGTCCACACCTCGCATAGCCACATCCACCGAAGCTTTCTCGCGTACATTGCCGATGTAGAACTTCACTTTTGCGGCCACCTCGGGATATTGTGCCTGAAGATGGTGACGCATATCGTCTTGCTTCTTCTCATCGCGCGAGAAGATACGAATCTCTTTGATGTCGCTTGCGAGGAAACGACGAAGCACGGCGTTACCGAAACTGCCCGTACCGCCCGTAATCAACAGGACTTTGTCTTTGAAAATGGACATAAAATATTGACACTTTATTAACTTTTTGATTATTCTTCTATTAATTTTAGATACTCTTCCATAAAACCATGGGAACTAAAAAGACGAAGCGCTCGTTCGCGACTTCTCTGCCCCATAATAACCCTTTGTTCTATTGAAAGATGAAAAAAATTCTCCAATGCGACGCACATCTGTTCTTCGCTATTTGGATCAAAAATAAAACCATTGAAATTATCCTCAACCATTATGGTATTATCACTAACATTGCTAACTAACATCGGCTTCCCACAAGAAATAGCCTCTGCAATTGCATTGGAAAAGCCTTCCCACAATGACGGCAAACAGATAGCATCATATTGTAACATAACTTCGTTCACATTTTTTACATTGTTGTTCAGACATAAATAATCACCCAAATCAAGAGAGTCAGCCATCTCCTTAATCTTAATAAAATAATCGTTTGCCTGACCATTCTTACCAAACTGATTCCCATACCAATCAATTCTAAATGAAAGGCCTTTATTTTTTAATAATTCAACCACGCGAATGAAGCGTTCGCAGTTTTTCTGTGGAGCATATCGACAAAAGATTCCTATGCGCAGTGGATTATTGTGCTGAGGCTCGGAGGAAGGGACATAAGAGTTAGTATCCAAATAATTGATTATTGTTTTTGTTTTGTTTGATAGATTTGGAGACAAAGACACGATATTGCGCTCTTGCGAATAACTATTGGACACGATATAATCAGAACGACGGTACAACCATTTGACTAGGATTTTCTCTATTCTACTGCTTCTTCCTATCGTCAAATTCCTTTCTCCGTTTATAACTTTGATTTTCCTTCTGAATAACAACGGAATTAGACATAAAAAACTCTCTCGTTGTCCAAAACTTATCACCACATCCGTTTTCACTCGTAAGAAATACCAAAAGATGGAGAGCATCTTTCCAATCCTTCCCTTATTGGGAGCAAGACGTTTGCGAGTTATACCCATTGCACAAGGATAATGATCCTCAACATCGGCAAAAGTAACTATTGTTACATTATAACCTCTTTCCACCAACATTCCACATAGTTCGGTTAGTTGATGTTCTGCCCCGCCGCTGGAAAGAGAACATATAAAACAGGTGATATTTTTCATCCTTACTTATTCTTTAGCACTGGAACCACAACCCTATCTACCAACAAGTAAAATACTACTATGTACAAATATGTTCTGACATGGTACAGCAAGTATGTTCTTGGCATTACAATGGCTGAGACTGCACTTAATAAAACAATTGCCAAAATCCACCATGGAATCTCTTTACTAGTCGAATGTGTATAGTACCAGTCTATCTTCTTAAATAAAACTCCTAAGAAAAGGAACTCCAAAATCACTCCAATAAGTCCAAAATCAAGATAGTAGTCTGCGATTAAATTGGTTCCAAATCCACTACGATAATTTTTACCAGAGTAAGACACTGTAATATACTCGCTAGAAGATCTTTGTTCTGGTTCTATGTGCAGAACTTGCAAAACTTGGCTTCCTAACCATGGGATCAACTGCACACCATAGCAAAAATGAAACTCACCATAATGTAACGGATGTCCATTATTAAGGACATCATTAAGTGCGATATGAGTACACGATGAAGATTGCGCCAATTCAGCAGTAAAGGGTGAAAATGAGACCATAACATCTTGCAATATTTCTTGATTATCCGAGACATATGTCATTTTGTCTTGAAATGATAATTCATCACCATATTGACGACCATAACTTAAAGATGTCATGACAATTGCGCCTAATGCCAAGATGGGAAGTACTACAATTAGTTTTACTTTTTTCTTTGTTATAAATATAAACGAGAAGAAAAATAAGAAAAGACTGTAAACTGCATTGCCCCTATCTCCTGCCATTAGCAAAATTACAATATACAATAAAACGGGGATAAGTATAAGTTTAGGCATTCGGGAAAAAACTTTAATTAGAGACAAATTCTCTCCGTCTTTAAAGCTTTTCACGAATATAACAAATGCAACATACATTGATATTTTGTAAAATAATTCAGGGTATGAAGTATGATTTTCATCATATGCTCCTGAACTTAAATATGCTGCACCAGATAAATATTCAGCAGATAGAGTAGTTAACCAATAAAGAAAAAACAAAGCATTAATTATTGCTATGACTCTCAATCTTGAATTCCAATAAGCCTCATTCTTGGGCACCTCGACACGAATGCGCCTTTGTTTATATTGATTATACGATATTGTGAAACAAGTGAATGCAATGGCTGATAGGCAGACCCCCTTATTAATTGTATTTGGAAATCTAAATGCGTTATCTACAGGCGTAAAATTCCCAAGTATCAGATCTATATAACTCTGCACAAAGACCACAAAAAGAGCAAACACAAATACCATGGTGGGTCTAACTACGACTCTGTTAAACTCTTTGTTGTTGGATAGTAACATTAACATCTGAAATACGCATATGCAAACACACACAATACAATGTGGTTGATTATATGCAGGCTGAATGAAAAAATAATCAGCAATCAATCCTATTAAAATAAGGATGTTAATGATTGACAAACCCTTGATACGTTGCATTATTTGTTAAAATTTTATAGTTGTATCCAACTTCCAAATGTATAGTCCCATTGTTCTGGTTGAAATGGAACCATGCCACTCCAATGATAAAATGTAAGTTCTCCAAAGTATATTTTACCATTAATGTCATAAAAATCAACTCTCAAATGAGGATGACCCTTGGACAATTTTTCGGCAAGTTCTTTCATTTTTTCAAAACCTATGGGTCTACTTATTTGATGCGATGCATTAGGGTGGCCATTAGTGAATGGAAGATGATTAAAGTCGGTATCATAAAAATCAAACTTAGTCTCCTGATCTTTAACTCCTCTATCTGTTGCAATAAAAAGTGCTTTACATTCTCCATTAAAGCAGAAAAATTTGTAGTCTTTTAGTTCGTATCCACTTTCATCTACCATATACTGTTCTGCAATAATTCGAGGTTTGATATTTTTATACGGCCATTCTCTATTCTGATAATAGTAGTTAGTTTTAAGCCATTTTTTAAACTTCTTGCGGGTTACTACAAAATCTAACAATTCTTTATTGTTACATACAATAAGCCCTCCGCTATCATGTGTGCATTTAAGTACGAATTGATTAGGTAGAGCATCAAAATCGATCTCCTCTGGCGTATCATACACACCCAAAGTTGGAATAACATACTCTTCACCTATGATATTCGCAACATACTTTTTAGCCTCAACTTTATCCACCATTTGGGTGTATTCAGGTTTTCTATCATTCAACTTTAACCACTGCAATTTTTCACTAAATGTTTGTGGATTAGCAAGGTTTAACTCTTTCCCCATTCGTAACCTAAAGAGTTTTCTCAAAAAAACCTCATCAGTATAAAAGTGAGAAAATTTATATAACAGGAATAACTTTATTTTACTCCTATCGTGTCTTAAAGAATAGATAAGTTTCCCGAATTTATTCATAATTTACATATTATTGATTACGAAATATTAGGCCTTTTGCAGCTAAATAAGTTAATATGGCTAATATCATACGAGTAACAACAACCGTGCATGCCGCTCCAATGTACGAGAAATGAAAAACCAGAGGCCATGCTATCACAAAACCAACCAGCGAACTAATAATAGTAACTCTTCTTAATAATTGTGTTTTGTGTATAATTATTAGATAACAATTACCATATGCAGTAGATAGTGCCAAGAAAATTAGCGACACTGCTAATATGCGCAAAACTAATACAGAATCGCAAAACTCGGAGGATAACATCACATCAATTAGCCATGGAGCGCATAAATACAACGTGACAGACATTAGGATGGCAACTGTCAATATTATACCAGTAAATGTCCTATGATTGTCGGGTTTTCTAGATAAAAATGGAAAAAACGCCCGAGATACAACTAATAAAATGCTGTTGCAAAATGTAAAGAATCTATTTCCTCCATCATAAATGCCATTACCAATACCCCCACCATAAAAACCCAAAAGCATAACAGAAAAACTATTATATAGGTTGGGGGCTAAATTATTTATAAACACATCTGTACTTCCCTTTATGGTATGCAGTATTGAATTCCATTTAGGCTTTAGTAACCGAATCTTCCATTTACCAATAATGAGATATAAAGCCATAATGCCACATACAACGTACCCCAAAGATGTAAATAATGGTTGCAGTATATAATCTTCAGAATCCTTTATAAAAACAAAAACCGCTATAGTGAACATTAATTTCATTAGCATATTGAAAATGGTGATATACTTCATCTTCTCAATAGCCTGAAAGAACCAATCTGGAAAAAATATGTGTCCAGGAATCATCAAGAAGGTAACTAATATCACAGCACTTTCCTCTTTAAACTTAGGTACAACAAGTATTAACGATAACAATACTAAAAATGCAAGTAAAGTCAAAAAACAACGAGCCCATAACACATTCGAAAATATCTCTGAGATTTTTTGTTGATTATCCTTATTTTGAGCCACATCTCGTGTCGCCGTGAAATTAAATCCCCAATCAGCAATGGTTTGTATCCACCCCATAATTGCTGTTGCAAATGCGATCTTGCCAAAACCCTCAACTCCAATCACACGAGCAAGGTAGGGCATCGTTATAAGCGGGAATATATAGCCTGCAACTTGCAATGCCGACAGCCACATAAAGTTACCAGCTACTGTTTTGGCATCTTTGTTCTTTGCGACCCGAGTGATTTGCGATTTGAGTCTACTCATAACTATTCTATCTCAGTTTTTACCTCCCAAACTTTTCGCAGGCCTCGTGGTAGGTGTCCAGCGAGCCGATGTCGAAGCGGCCGGCGGTCATCTGCCAAGCGTGCATCGTGGTTTGTTCGACCATATAGTGAGCCAGGTTGCCGGGGGCGTCCTTGCCGCAGCCGTTCGCAACCGATTCACGCACCAAATCGAGGTCTTTCCTCAGATAAATATAGAACGGAGGCACCGCCCACTCGCTCTTGGGCACTGCTGGTTTCTCCTCCATACCCAGCACGCGCCACTCGCTATCCACCTCAATCACGCCCGTGCGCTGCAGTTTCTCCACCGAGGGTTGGTGGTGGCACATAATGCAGCTCGTACCCTTCTGTTTCGCAAAGTCCACAAACTCCTGAAAGCTGAAAAACAGTAGGTTATCGGCCGCAACGACCAGCATATCGTCGTCAATGGCGAGCTTCTCCATCGCAAACAGCAAATCGCACACCGCGCCCAGACGGGTGTCGTTGGTCTCGGTGCCGTCGTCCACGATGGTCACAGGCTTTGTGTAGTTCAAGCCCGCAGCCCACTCCTCAAAGATGGGCGCGAACTTGTGGTTGGTGATGATGATGTGTTCGTCAATCTCGGGTATGGTGTCAATGTCATCGAGCATCCTACCGAGAATGGTGCTTTCGCCTATTTTAAGCAGTGGTTTGGGGAAATTTTTGGTCAGTTCTCCAAGTCGGGTAGCGTAGCCCGCGGCAATAACTATGTTTTTCAAGACAATTTTGAATTTTGAATTCTGAATTTTGAATTATATGAACCTCGCTCCGTCGTCGGTCTTGCAGAAGTGTACCTCGAAGGTGCCCTCATATTCGGGGAAGCGGCGGAGATACTCGGCGGTCAGTTTTTCGCGTATGGAGTCCTCCTTAGCGGGGTCCACAAGGGCGATGCAAGCACCCTTGAAGCCTGCGCCCGAGAAGCGACCGCCATAGACGCCATCTAGTTTGCGCATAATCTCGTATATTGCAATCAGCTCGGGCGAGCCGCACTCGTAGTTGTGGATCGAGCTCTCGCACGACTCGAAGGAGAGTTTACCGAAGAGCTCGAGGTTGCCCGACTCCCAGGCCGTAACTCCCTTACGCACACGCTTATACTCCGAGTAGAAGTGCTCGGCACGGCGTGCAAACCTTGCGGGCATACGCTCCTTGGTCTGCTCGAAAACCTCGCGAGGCACATCCCTAAGGAAGGTCTTATCGAGGGTCTTGAGGGGCTGATTGGTGTAGGCAAGCATATTCCACGCGGCCGCCTTGCACTCGCTCACACGGAGGTTGTAGTCGCTCGACACAAGCGAGCGGGTGAGTCCCGAGAAGAAGATTCCGAGGTGGAACTCGGGCATTTTGGGGTTCTTGGGGATGACGCGATACTCCTCGGTTGCGGTATCCAAAAAGAGCAGCGAGTCCTTCTCGCTCAGGGCGATACACGACTGGTCGAGGATGCCGTTGTTCAGACCGATATACTCTCTTTCGGCCTCGGAGGCGATGCGGATGACCTCCATCTTCGTAAGCTCAATATCGTTTGCCTTGGCGAAGGCCATAACATAGGCGATGAGCACCGCAGCACTCGACGACAGACCGCCAATGGGGAGCGAGCCTTTGATTACGCCCTCTACTCCACGGCGCAGCTTAAACCTCTTTGAGAGGGCATACTTGGCACCACGAGCGTAGTCGCTCCAATGGCCCTGCTTCACCCTCACAAGGTCGTCGATGGGGAACTCTGCCTCGCCGGGGAAGGTAAGGCTTTTCAGACGCACCATACCGTCGTCGGTGGGGTTAAACCAGAAATCAACGCCTTTGTCGAAGGCAAAACCGCTCACCAGACCGTGCTGGTGGTCAACGTGCGCACCCAGAGGGCACACACGGTATGGGGAGAAAATATGATATTTGTAGTCCATATTCATTTGTATCTGCTTTAAACTCTGTTTAAGAACTCGGGCTTGGAGTTAGTTAGTCGCGTTTGAATAAATCTCTTGTATAGACCTTGTCGGCCACATCATCAAGTAGGCTATCGTAGCGGTTTGCAATGATAAGGTGACTCATGGTCTTAAGGTCAGTCAAGTTACCCACCACCTCCGAGCCGAAGAATGTAGAGCCACTCTCCAGGGTGGGCTCATAGATGATAACCTTGGCACCCTTTGCTTTGATGCGCCTCATTATACCCTGTATTGCGCTGTGTCGGAAGTTGTCGGAGCCGGTCTTCATCGTAAGGCGATATACTCCGATGACCGCCTCCTGCTGTCCTGCATTTTGCTTTGCAAGGTCCCACACCTGCTCTGCAATGAAGTCCTTGCGCGTGCGGTTGCTCTCCACAATGGCGGTCATCATATTTTGTGGCACATTGGCGTAGTTGGCCAGGAGCTGCTTGGTATCCTTGGGCAGACAGTAGCCTCCGTAGCCAAACGAGGGGTTATTGTAGTGGCTACCTATGCGTGGATCTAAGCCTACGCCCTCAATAATGCTCTTTGTATCGAGGCCCTTAGTGGTGGCATAGGTATCAAGCTCGTTGAAGTAGCTCACACGCAGAGCCAAGTATGTATTAGCGAACAACTTAACAGCCTCAGCCTCGGTTGTACCCATAAAAAGAGTATCTATTTCGGGCTTGAGGGCCCCCTGTTGGAGTAGCTCGGCGAATTGCTTGGCAGCCTCCACAATGCGCTGATTGCCACCAGCCCTGCCTACAATAATTCTCGAGGGGTATAGATTGTCGTAGAGCGCCTTGCTCTCTCTGAGAAACTCGGGCGAGAAGATGATATTCTCCGTCTGCAGTGAACGACTAACGCTCTCCGTGTAACCCACAGGGACAGTTGACTTGATGACGATCACAGCGTCGGGATTTACCTCCACAACCTTCTCGATAACCGACTCCACAGCCGATGTGTCGAAGAGGTTGAGTTCGCTGTCGTAGTTGGTAGGCACGGCAACGACTACAAAGTCGGCACCTTTGTATGCCTCCTCGGCGTTGAGCGTCGCCACAAGGTCGAGCTCCTTCTCAGCGAAGTATCTCTCGATATACTCATCCCTTATCGGCGAGCGCCTACGGTTGATTGCAGCCACCCTTTCGGGCACGATATCCACAGCCACAACCTCGTTGTGCTGCGCCAAGAGGGTTGCCATCGACAATCCCACATATCCCGTTCCCGCAACTGCAATTTTCATTGTATTTGTTGGTTGTTAAGTTGGACTTATGCGACCGAAAATTTAGGCGTTGTTCTGTTTTTTGCGCTCCTCATTTTCGAGTTCTCGGTCGAGCAGTTCAAAAGCGGAGTTGTTGCTCTTGAACTCGGGCACTATGCGCTTCATATTGCGTACGGCGTTGGTCACATCGCCACCCTTAGCAATCTCCACCAGAGCGTCATACTGCTCACTTACGCTGTCGAAGTCATACTCACGCACCTTGGCAATCTTAATCTTCTTGTGGTTGGTGGGGATGGTGTTTTCCTCATTGGAGAGCACCTCCTCGTAGAGTTTCTCGCCGGGGCGGAGTCCGGTGAACTTTATCTCGATATCCTTGCCTGGCACATAGCCTGCAAGTTTAATCATCTTTTCGGCCAAATGTACAATCATCACAGGTTCTCCCATCTCGAAGACGAAAATCTCGTTACCGTTGCTGATGGTTGCAGCCTCCATTACCAGACGACACGCCTCAGGAATGGTCATAAAGAAGCGGTTAATCTTGGGATGCGTTACCGTCACGGGGCCGCCATCCTCAATCTGCTTACGGAAGTGGGGAATGACACTACCGTTGCTGCCCAGCACATTACCAAAGCGAGTTGTCACAAACTTGGTCTTGCCCTCAATCGTTCCTTTCTCGATTGCCACGCCGAGGCTCTGACAGTAGATCTCAGCCAGACGCTTGGAGCAACCCATCACATTAGTGGGGTTTACTGCCTTGTCGGTCGAAATCATGACCATCTTCTCTACGCCGTTCTTCACACAGAGGTCTGCCACATTTCTCGAGCCGAAGACATTACTCAGTATGGCCTCACAGGGATTCTCCTCCATCAGAGGCACGTGCTTGTATGCCGCTGCGTGGAAGACGACAGAGGGTTTGAAACGGTCAAAGGCCACCTGGAGTCGCTTAGCCGAGCGCACATCGCCGATGAAGGGGACAAAATCCAACGATGGATACTTCTTCTCCATCTCAAGACGAATCTCGTGGAGAGGGGTCTCGGCAATATCGAAGATGATGAGTTTTTTCACTCCCAGGTCGGCCATCTGTCGGCAAATCTCGCTACCGATGGAGCCTGCGCCACCTGTGACCATCACGACTTTATTGTGGAAATTCTCGTAGACCTCCTCACGACTGATCTCAATTTCGTCGCGTCCCAGCAGGTCCTCGATGCGAATATTGCGCATCTTCATCTTGTTTATACTCTCGCCATTGAATTCATCCACCTGGGGTGCAACGAGAATTTTCAGTGGCTGCGAAGGGTGCTCACTGCAATATTTTATAAGACGGTCCTTCTCAGCAAAAGCATCTGCATCTGTGGCAAAGAGTAGTGCATCGGCCGAACTCATTTGGAGCACTTTGTCCACATCTTCCTCATTGCGGAAGTAGTATGTCTTGTACTCCGACACCTTGTAGCCACTCATCTTCTTGCCGTAGTGGATAAAGCCCACAACTTTGTAGTGGGAGCTTTTGAATAGACGAGTAGTTAGAGCCACGCTCTTGTCGCCCAGGCCATAGATGAGCACACGACGACGCTTGTCATTGGAGTGCGCCACAATCCAATCGTAGGCCACGATCATAATGACCCTGGCACCAACCAGACCGACAATCGACATCATAAAGTCCAGACCGACACCGAGGATGATGCTCTTCTCGGCCAGGTGAAGCGAAGGTACAACATTGAGCAGCACAAAGAATACTACGGACTTTGTAAGGATTGCCAACCCCAGAGGGAGCAGACCTTTGAGCGAAGCGTGACGGATAATGTGGCGGTAGGTGCGGAAGAGCAGAAAACAGGCCAGATTGATAAGAAGCGACACGCCAAAGAGCACAAAGGCCGTTGTTTGTGTAATGGCACTCGAGCCTCCAAAATAGCGCACAGCCATAATGGAGATGAGGGACGAAATGGAGACGAGCACAAGGTCAATTACAAGCACTGCCCAGTAGCTCAAGTAGCGATTTTGCAATAACTTTTTCAGCATTGTTGTATCTGTTTTGTAACACTCCTCGGACGGGGTGGTGGAGTGTATGGTGTTAGTCTATCTTACTTAAATCCTCTCCACCAGGGCGGCGGGGATGGCGGCGGTGGCTACGGCGGTGACGCCTTCGATTTTCACCACTACGCGTTTTTCGTTCTTGGCAGAGATCTTCATAAATGTGCCCTCCACTCCCGCAAAGGGGCCGGCCAGGATGCGCACCTTCTCGCCCTTTGTAAGGTCAATGCTCTCGGGCTCGAGGTACTTGATCATCTGGTTTTCGCTGCCGGTAATGGCGATGAAGTGGTGCATCTGCTGCTCGGGAACGGTCTGTGGGCACTTATTGCCATTTTCGTCGTGGCCCATCATAAAGCGCAGGTAGGGGATGTAGGACTCCTTGATGCGTTTAATCTCGCCGAGCGAGGCTCGCACGAAGATGTAGTTGTGGAGCGCCGAGACCGTACGGTAGAAAGCTTTTCCTCCTCGCACTATCTTTTTTCGCTGTGTTGGCACGAAGGACTCGATACCCATATCCATCAGCTTGAGGTGTGCCTGCATCTCTCGTTGATAGGTCACCCTGAGGACATACCAGGCGCTCTGCTCGAGTGCCGGAGTTTTTTGGTTCTCGGAGTCTGATTTTTCAATTATTTGAGTGCCGACCATCACAGTTTTTGGACAATTCTACCTATGGTAGAGGTTTTTTGCAGATTGACAAAATTGCCTTCGGGGAGCCCTTTTTAACGCTCAATTCCTTGAGCTTTGAGCATACCTTGGGGACATCGCAAACGGCGCAACACACTGACCTGCAATCACTTATCCCACATCAAAGGGGCGAAAACACCTTAAAATCAACTACCCTGACGGCGTTACCCGAAGGGTAATATCTTTTGCAAAGATAGGGAAAATATCCGACAATAAAAAGAAAAGCTATGCTTTTTTACTCCCCCGATAGCGGGGGCGGCAAACCCGAACAGGGAAGGTGTTACATGTTGCTGCCCAAAGAGTTGACAAATGGGAACAGCCCCCACCCCACCGAGCCGCAGAAAACGCCATCTGTAGGGCCAATATGGAGGGCTTATAGGCACCTTGCAAAAAGAGAAAAACGCTCCGCCTGGAGCGCCCTGGAAAAGGATAGAAAAACCGCCCGATTTATCCCCACCGCCTTTGGCCGAGGGGCAAAAAAAACGGACACCTTTCGATGTCCGTTTTTTCCTCTTTTACATTCGCTGGCGGAGGATCTCTTCAACCAGGCGATAGTCGATGTTTTTGCTTTCACCGAGGAGGGTGCCGCGCTCACTAAAGCGGCTCACAATCTCGCTCACAACATCCTCACCAATAGAGAGTTCCGAGAGGCGAGTTGCAAGACCGAGTGAGCGGAAGAACTGCTCGGTGGCCTCGATGGTTTTGTCGATTCGCTCATCCTTGGAGCCCTCCGAAATACCCCAAACTCGCTCGCCGAACTGTACGATTTTTCCACCCTTCTGCTCCCTGAGTGCGTTCATCACTCCGGGCAGAACAATGACGAGTGTCTGGCCGTGGGTAGTGCCCGTGAGGGCCGTGATTTCGTGGCCAATCATATGGGTTGCCCAATCCTGAGGCACACCCATAGCCACAAAGCCATTCAGGCCCATAGTAGCCGACAGCATATAGGTGGCCATAGCGTCGTAGTCTTGTTGGTTGGCACGCACTTTGGGGGCAACCTCCACAAGTGTCTGCACAACGCCCTCGGCCCACCTATCCATCAGTGGCGAGCAGTCGGTGATGGTCAGATAC
>JAEIGA010013463.1_pt1 | contig 12448 bp, 10 predicted proteins | sample 9270691 | NCBI WGS metagenome assembly JAEIGA01 (sample SAMN17057246, study PRJNA624740) | gut metagenome | biome: biome; isolation source: fecal sample | host: Bos grunniens | place: China: Xizang | collected 2019
GTTCGGTCGAAAATTTTGCTGTAAATCTTGTCGCTGGACTTATTGCATACAATCTACTGCCAAAGAAACCTGAAATGAACATTGAAATCATTGATAAAAGTAGGTTAATTGCGTAAAACTTATACCGAACTCACGTTAATATTATGGTATCAATCCTACCTACTTTTTATATATAAAAATAAAGTAAGACCTTGTCGAAATTTTGCGCCGTCTCGTTGAAAAAAGGTCTGATGTTTTTTAAATTATCTTAGACTTCGTTTCTGGTGTATTCTTTTTACTTATTTTTTACGATAGTTATTATGAAAAAAATCAGTATTTTATTTTGCCAGTTAACAAAAAGTCACTACGTTTGCACTAACAATTCTGTTAAACACTATTGTTTACACAAATAAAAAGCATACCACCAACATGCAAAACACTGAACAACAAATCCTTAAATATGCAGAGTTAGAGTTTTTAGAAAAGGGATATGATGGTGCAAGGACTACATCAATTGCCAAGGCAGCAGGAGTAACTCATGCTATGTTGCACTATTATTTTCGCACGAAAGAACTGCTTTTCGAGAGGATTATTGAGAAGAAAATGTCTGAGATAGCACCCTTGATCACTTATTTAGTGGGCAATGAAAATTTGCCTTTGATTGAGCGTATCAGAGAGGCAATCTCTGTACATTTTGATTTTGTAGCAGCCAATCCTGACCTACCAAAATTTCTCATAAATGAAATCCTGCCTTATCATGATAAATGTATGGGGTTTATGTCAAAGATATCTGATATACTAATTATTTTTGAAAAATTCCAAAGAGAGGTCAACGAAGCATCTAGCAGAGGTGAAGTCGAACATTTCAACGTATTGATGCTATTTCAGTCGATTTTATCTCTTAATGTGTTTCCGGTAGTTATGACTAATATTATTACTGGTATTTTGCAAAAAGAAAATTTAAGTGCAGAGGAGTATTTAGCCATACGAAAAGCAGAGAATATCGAGATGATAATGAAAAGAATTACTAAACGATAATGCGTATGAATAAGATTAATCGACTTATTTTGACTCTATTATTTGTCCCAATTACTATTGGAGCACAAACTTTAGAAGAATGCAGGACTTTGGCTCGACAGAATTATCCTGAATTGAAGAGGTACAATCTTATTGCTGAGACAGAGCAGTTCAACCTTTCCAATGTAGCAAAAGCATGGTTGCCCCAAATTGTAGTGTCAGGTCAAGCAACTTATCAATCAGCTACCCCAACCTACCCCGAGGAGTTTAGTGCGATGATGGCTGTTTATGGTATCAATATGACAGGTCTGCGCAAGGACCAATATAAACTAGCGGTAGATATCTCTCAAAATTTATGGGATGGCGGCATGTCCAAAGCTAACCAAGCTATCATCAAGGCTGATGCAGCATACCAAAAAAGCCAAACAGAAGTAGCAATCTATGCGCTGCAATCAAGGATAGACGATTTGTATTTTGGCATATTGTTGCTTGATAAACAGGTAGAGCAAACATACAATCTGATTACTGTGCTTGAGGGTAATCTCACGCGCATCACTGCCTATCAAAAGAATGGTGTAGCACTTCAAGCAGATGTGGATGCTGTAGAAGCAGAACTGCTCTCTGCTCAGCAAAAACTTGGTCAAATTGAAGCTTCTCGAAGTAGCTATCGCCGCATGCTCGAGATATTTATCGGACGTCAACTCACTGACAAAAAGTTACAAATACCAGCAAAGCAACACATAAATAATCGACAATCTGCAAGACCTGAATTTGCTATGTTTGATTCGCAGTACCAATTGCTCGACAAGAAACGTCAAGCGATTCAAACCTCACTGATGCCTAGGTTTAGTGCATTTGCACAGGGATATTATGGTTATCCTGGTATGGATATGTTCAAGGATATGATGTCAAGAAAATGGACACTAAACGCTATCGTTGGTGTGCGCATGTCTTGGAGTATCACACCTTTCTATACCAAGAAAAATGATCTTGCCAAAATCAACTCGGCGCAAGAACAGGTCAATCTGCAACGTGATATTTTCCAATTCAATTCAAATTTGCAAACAGCACAAGAAGATGGCGAAATCAGCAGACTGCAAGGAATGCTGGATAATGACAAAAAAATCGTTGAATTGCGAAAATCAATCAGACAGGCAGCCGAATCAAAACTGAAAAATGGTACGATTGATGCAACAGATTTACTGAGAAAAATAGCCGATGAAAATAATGCAATAATAAATCACGCAACTCATGAAATAGAATTATTACAAGCCATTTATAAACTCAAAAACACTTTAAACCAATAAGATATGAAACGTATTGCCTATATCATTCCATTCTTTATATTCACCGCTTGCCAACAAGAAGTCGAATATGATGCACAGGGTACTTTTGAAGCTACTGAGGTGACAGTTTCTGCCGAGAACAATGGCAAAATTTTACATTTTGACGTAAACGAAGGGGATAGCCTTCAAGCTGGTATAGTAGTTGCCACCATCGACAGCATTCAAATATATCAGCAACGCAAACAATTAATAGCACAGCAAGCTGCTCTATTAAGTAGCCGCCCTGACAGAGAAAAACAAGTCGCAACTATCCGACAACAAATCGCTACTTCCAAAAGAGAATTGCAACGCATCGAAAGTCTACTCAGTGATGGCGCAGCCACTAGCAAACAGCGTGATGATATTCAAGCTCAAATCAATGTCTTGGAGAACCAACTTTCTGCTACACTATCAACTCTCGACAAGAATACATCTACTATCAATAGCAATGCTACTGCACTTGAAGCGCAAATTGCTGCGCTTGACGACCTACTTTCAAAGTGCAAGATTGTTTCACCCATCAATGGCACAGTGCTTGTAAAGTATACTCAAGCGGGCGAATTAGCAACCATTGGTAAACCCATGATGAAGGTAGCAGATCTATCACAGATCTATCTGCGTGCCTACTTCACTTCCGACCAATTGGCACATTTGAATATTGGAGACGAAGTCACTGTAACTGCAGATTTCGGTGCCGACCAACGCTTCGATTACAAGGGGCGAGTAGCATGGATTTCCAGCGAAAGTGAATTCACACCCAAAACAATTCAAACTAAGGACACACGCGCAAATTTAGTGTATGCAGTAAAAATTGCTGTGAAAAACGACGGACGTTTGAAGGTGGGGCTTACTGGCGAAGTCAAATTGTAATGTCATCATAGACATACGGGAAAATTCATATTAATCTTGAATAGAATTTAGTTATCATCTATGTCAGCTATTGCAGTAGATAAAATATCAAAATCTTTTGGTAAGATTAAAGCACTCGATAGCGTTTCTTTCCAAGTTAAGAAAGGTGAACTGTTTGGTCTGATTGGTCCGGATGGTGCAGGCAAAACCACGCTATTTCGTCTCCTCACCACCCTACTCTATCCAGATAGTGGCACTGCTACTGTTGATGGATATGATATCGTGAGAGATTATTTGAAGATAAGACAATGTGTGGGATATATGCCTGGCAAATTTTCATTGTATCAGGATTTGACAGTAGAAGAGAATCTCCATTTTTTTGCAGCCTTGTTTGGTGTAAATGTTAAGGAATCCTACGATTTGGTAGCACCAATATATCGTCAAATAGAACCTTTCAAAAAACGGAAAGCAGGTAAATTATCTGGTGGTATGAAGCAGAAGTTGGCATTATCCTGCGCTTTAATTCATCGCCCAAGTGTGTTGTTTCTAGACGAACCCACCACGGGTGTAGATGCTGTATCACGCACTGAATTTTGGGATATGCTAGCAGAATTGAAATCAAAGGAAATCACCATCCTTGTATCTACGCCATATATGGACGAAGCATTGAGATGCGACCGTATTGCGTTGTGCAACGATGGTCGTATCCTTGGCATCGATACACCTGCCGAAATTGTAAAGGGTTTTGATGCGCCATTATATGCCGTTAGGGCGAAGAACATGTATCAACTGTTGTTGCAAATTAGAAAATGTAAAGGGGTGATCAGGTGCTATCCTTTTGGAGAAACTCATCATGTTGTATTAGATAAGAACTTTGATGAAGCGATATTCAGAAAAGAACTTTCACTTCTCAAAGATTTACATATATCACGCTGTTCGCCTACTATAGAAGATATGTTTATAAAATTAATGGAACAATGAGCGATGTCATCATATCTGTAAAGGATTTGACCAAATGTTTTGGTAATTTCACTGCGGTCGACCATATTTCGTTTGATGTGAATCGTGGAGAAATCTTTGGTTTTCTTGGAGCCAATGGTGCAGGCAAGAGTACAGCAATGCGTATGCTCTGCGGACTGAGTTATCCTACATCGGGTAGTGGCAAAGTGGCAGGATTTGATGTAATGACCGAGGGCGAGAAGATAAAGCAGCACATTGGATATATGAGTCAAAAGTTTTCACTTTACAATGACTTGACAGTATGGGAAAACATCCGATTCTTTGCTGGTATCTATGGTTTATCTCGTCAAGAAACGACCATTCGTGCCAACGACGTATTGGACAGACTTCATTTTACCTCCGAACGCAATGTTTTGGTAGAATCTCTTCCTCTTGGTTGGAAGCAGAAGTTAGCATTTGCAGTTGCTACCATCCATCATCCAGAAGTCGTCTTTTTGGACGAACCTACTGGCGGTGTAGACCCTATCACTCGTCGACAATTCTGGGAAATGATTTACGAGGCGGCTGATGCTGGCACCACAGTATTTGTGACCACTCACTATATGGATGAGGCTGAATATTGCACGCGAGTATCTATTATGGTAGATGGGCAGGTTCGTGCCCTAGACACACCAAGTAATTTGAAAAAGCAATACAGTGCCCAGTCAATGGATGAAGTGTTTAGACATTTAGCTCGTGGGGCACAGCGTGAAGAATAAAGAGATTTGGTATGAAAAATAATTTTTTATCCTTCGTCAAAAAGGAATTCCTGCATATCTTGCGAGATGTACGTACGATGCTGATAGTCCTTATCATCCCTGTAGTGCTGATGGTGCTCTTTGGGTTTGCAATATCTACGGAGATTAACAATCTGAACGTTGCAGTAGTGATGCCAGTGAAGTCATCTGCTATGCGCCAAAGTGTCGACCGATTAGATCGTAATCCTTATTTCACATTGATAGGTGAAATCAATGAAAGCGATGTAGATCCAGTATTGCGCAGTGGAAAAGCAGATGCAGTGGTTATCTTTCACAAAGATTATGACCGCCTTTCTCTTAATCGATCTCAGGGAATAGACACGCCGCCTCTTATGCAGTTTGTGTTGGATGCTAGCAACACAAATACAGCACAATCAGGTATGATATATTTGCAGAGTGTACTAACCTCTGACCTCACACCCCAAAGTATGCTCAATTTGCATCTCTTGTACAATCCACAGATGAAGTCTGCATACAACTTTGTGCCAGGCATTATGGGTTTCATATTTATCTTGATTTGTGCGATGATGACGTCTGTTTCTATCGTCCGCGAGAAGGAAGTTGGTACAATGGAAGTATTGCTCGTCTCGCCAGCTCGACCTTTCAAAATCATATTGGCAAAGATGATACCCTACTTTGTCATTTCCTGCATTAATCTGTTCACCATTCTAATGATAGCTCACTTCTTACTTGATGTGCCCATGTCGGGTGGTTGGTGGGGCATCATAGTGGTGTCGGTCATTTACTTGACACTTGCTCTTTCGCTAGGCTTGTTGATATCAGCCTTAGCATCTTCCCAAGTGATAGCATTGCTTATATCTGCCATGTTGCTATTATTGCCCATGATGATGTTGTCTGGTATGGTATTTCCACTTGAAAATCTACCCGTCGTGCTAAGTCCTTTGCCCAATATAGTACCAGCCAGATGGTATATTGAAGCCGTGCGCAAACTAATGATAATGGGTTTGCCCTTATCTTCCGTATGGAAGGAAGTACTTATCATGACCCTCATGATTGTGGTACTGATGAGCATCAGTTTAAAGCGATTTAAAGATAGGTTGGAGTGAGAAAAAGTTTACAAGTTATTGATATATTAATAAAAAAGATTAGAGTTACTCGTTACTGATCTCCCGTCCACTTGACCACTCACCATTTTGACTACTCGTCTCTCACAAAGAAATCACTCGTCTACTCTTCCACCTAAAAAAGAAGAATCATGCGAACACTAATCATACTATTACAAAAGGAATTCATTCAGATATTTCGCAATCCCATCATACCTCGACTCATTTTCATCTTCCCTGTGATGGTGATGCTTGTGATGCCGTGGGTTACAACAATGGATGTGCGTGGTGTCAAACTCGCCATTGTCGACCTAGACCATTCCACCCTGTCCCGTCGTATATGTTCCGACATCAGTCATTCGGAATATTTCCTTTGCAATGATACTGTAGCAAGAGCGCAACAAGCGTTTGTTTTAGTCGAAGAAGGGCAAGTAGATATCGTCATGCAAATACCCGAGGGGTTCGAGCGCCAATTAACGAGCGCATCACCACTCTCGATTGATATATCAGCTAATGCCGTCAATGCCACCAAGGGAGCCCTTGGAGGGCAGTATTTGTCACAGACTATACTTAGCACATTGGCTAAGTATAATAGTGATAAAGGCTACGCTAAAGAGTCACATTTGGTTACAGTCCAATACAAATACAACCCCACCCTGGACTATTGCTATCTGATGATACCAGCGCTGATGATCATGCTACTTATAATGATATGTGGATTCCTATCTGCCGTCAACATAGTGCAGGAAAAGGAAAGTGGCACAATCGAACAAATCAACGTCGCACCCCTTGGTCGATTAACCTTTGTATTAGGGAAACTCATCCCATTTTGGATTATCGGACTGGTCGTGATAAGTATTGCCATGACTGTGGCATGGCTAGTTTATGGTCTGTCACCAGCAGGTTCACTATGGAGTATATATTTAGCGACATTGCTATTCATACTTGGTTTCTCTGGTTTTGGTGTTGCTATAGCCAATATCTCCGACAATATTCAGCAGACCATGTTTTTGATGTTCTTCTTTATCATCATATTCATGCTTCTGTCAGGTCTACTCACACCAATCAGTTCCATGCCAAGGTGGGCACAGGATTTCACCCTACTGCTCTCACCTCGCTATTACATAGAAATCATGCGTTCCGTATACCTGAAGGGCACACACTTCATTGAGTTATGGCAGAATTTTGCTATGCTTGGTATATTTGTCGTTCTGTTCAATTTACTTGCTGCTATTACCTATCACAGGCAAAACTAATCAAGCTGATTTTAAAAATAGAAAATGGTCAAACTATCTTATTTAACTAAGAAAGTTTGACCATTTAAGATACTTGAATTTCATCAATACCCTTTAATTCGTTTGTTTAAGAAAGGCATTTAATGAAATGGGTTATTGGTAGATTTTTTCGCGCAATTCCTTTATGCGATCATCGTGGATGTAGTCATCATAGCACATCAACTTGTCAATGCTGCCGTTTGGTGTGATTTCGATGATACGATTGGCTACGGTGTTGATAAATTCGTGGTCGTGCGATGCAAAAAGGATGTTGCCACGATATTGCTTCAGGTTGTTATTGAACGCTTGAATGCTTTCCATATCCAAGTGATTGGTAGGGGTATCCAAAATCAGACAGTTAGCATTGCGCAATTGCATACGTGCAATCATACAACGCATCTTTTCACCCCCAGAGAGCACGTTGACTTTCTTTTGAATATCCTCATCTTTGAACAGCATACGACCGAGGAAGGCTTTGAAATAGACATCATTGCCTTCGCCGTATTGGCTCAACCAGTCAAGCATATTGTAGTCGGTGTTGAAGAAGGCCGTATTGTCCAATGGCAAGTAAGCCGTAGTAATCGTCACGCCCCACTTATAGTGACCCGCAGCCGCCTTTGCGTTACCGTTGATGATTTCAAAAAGAGCTGTCATGGCACGTGGGTCGTGGCTGATGAATACCACTTTTTCACCTTGCTCAATATTGAATGAGAGTTTATCAAAGAGCACTGTGCCATCGTCTGCCACAGCCTTGAGATCATTGACTTCAAGGATTTGATTACCTGGTTCGCGGTCCATTTGAAAGATGATACCAGGATACTTTCTTGTTGATGGTTTGATTTCTTCGACATTAAGTTTTTCCAACATCTTCTTACGGCTCGTAGTCTGGCGACTCTTAGCCACGTTGGCAGAGAATCGGCGAATGAATTCTTCCAATTCTTTCTTCTTTTCCTCGGCTTTTTGCTTTTGGTTTTGAGCCTGACGCAAAGCCAACTGAGAACTTTCGTACCAGAACGAGTAGTTACCAGAGAAGAGGGTCACTTTGCCAAAGTCAATGTCGACGGTGTGCGTACATACTTGGTCCAAGAAGTGGCGGTCGTGACTAACGACGAGTACAGTGTGCTCGAAATTACCCAAATATTCTTCCAGCCATTCTACGGTTTCAAGGTCAAGATCGTTGGTAGGTTCGTCCAACAACAAGTTGTCGGGCTCGCCAAACAATGCTTGAGCCAACATCACACGTACTTTTTGCTTACCAGAGAGTTCACCCATCAATTTGCCGTGAAGGTGGTCTTTGATACCCAAACCGCTCAGGAGTGTCGCAGCATCATTTTCTGCAGTATATCCACCGATTGTTGCAAACTTATCTTCCAATTCAGCCACACGGATACCATCTTCGTCTGTAAAGTCTTCCTTGCAATAGAGTGCGTTGCGTTCTTGCATCACATCCCACATCACGGTATGACCCATGAGAACAGTATCCAAAACGGTACAATCATCATATTTGAAGTGGTCCTGGCTCAGTACTGAGAGACGTTCACCTGGTCCCATTTCAATAGTCCCCTTAGTGGGGTCAAGGTCGCCAGAGATAGCGCGCAGCAGAGTAGACTTACCTGCACCATTAGCACCAATGATACCATAAATATTACCATTGGTAAACTTCATGTTTACATCTTGATAGAGCACACGTTTGCCAAATTGTATGGCCAAATTTGAAACAGTAATCATGCTTTGTATATATTATAATTGTATATCTAAATAAACAAGCGACTATAGCCGCTTCAAAATCATTCGCAAAATTAAATAAAAAGCATGAGATATTCAATATACCTCATGCGATTATTCACTGAATACGCATTTTATCAACTTAATTGCAATGTAGACAAAACGATAGTCCTCTTTCATTTACTGACCAGCCTTTGGTTTATATAAGCTTTTACTTGCTCCTTGCCATTTTCCGACACTTGAATTTCATGTTTATCAAAGATAATTTTCCCACGTTCATAATGACTGACATGAAGCATATTGACGATGTACGAACGATGCACTCTCAGGAAATGGGCTGATGCCAACTCCCTTTCCATTATTAGCATAGAGGTCAGCGTTAGTATGGGTCGAGGATTTGTAGTGGTGTAAATTTTAATATAGTCCTTCAAGCCCTCGATAAATAGAATATCACTTTTCTTTATACGCACCAATTTATACTCGCTTTTCACGAATAGGCAATCTTCCTCATCTTTGATTTCTTTTAATCTATGTTTCCCATCTATTTGCAAATACCTTATTGCCTTGTTGACACTTTCCAGAAAGCTGTCGAAACTGATTGGTTTCAGTAGATAGTCCAGTGCATTTACCCTATAGCTATCTATTGCATATTCACTATAGGCGGTGGTGTAGACTATACGGACATTGTCTGGCACTAATTTAGCAAAATCAAGTCCGTTAAGCTCCGGCATATTAATATCGAGAAAAAGAAGGTCTATTTGATCCAGATTGAGTTGATCCAAGGCTTCAATAGCACTGTTGTAGGTATCGACTAAATGAAGCATTGGCACGCGTTCCACATACGATTTGATCAAGTCGACAGCAAGTGGTTCATCATCAATTATAGCACAGTTTATTTTCATATTATCTTTCATTATTATACGATTAGGACAACTTTATTTCAATCCTCGACACATAGTGCCCCGTCTTGGCATTACACCCTCTCACCCACTTATATGTTTGAGGATAATAATACTCGAGTTGTGTGGCAACATGTTTCAACCCCAGTCCACCCTTTGGCACACAAGCTTTCTGCTGACTACAACTATTCAGACAGTTGAAGATGATATAGTGTTGTGTCTGAATGATACTGACGTCAATAAAGGATTGCCTGGCTGGTATTATACCATGCTTGAAAGCGTTTTCAATAAGCGTCATAAATAGGAATGGGATAATTTTGACCTCGCTCGACGAATTATTTACAAAACGAAAATCCACCTTAACGTTTTTCGCCAAACGTATTTTCATCAAATCAATATACATCCGTATAGCGTCTACTTCCTTGCTGAGCGACACACACTTTTCCTGATTTTCATAGAGCATATATCGCAACAGATTTCCCAACCTTTCAATCACATGCCTGGCCCTATTCATATCTATTTCCGTCAGCGCATATATATTATTAAGCGTATTGAGAAGGAAGTGAGGGTTGATCTGACTTTTCAGATTCCTCAGTTCCGCTTCTGCCATCGCCAACTCTGCTTTATGCCTAGCCCTTTCAGCACGCTTCCACTTTATACTAAACGAGACAACAACAGCCAACAGTACAGTAAAAGCATAGCTTAAAAAGTGACGCAAGCAGAATATGATATTAAAACCTCCCCTATGCGGACCAACGCCGTCTGTAGGATAAGGTGGAGGCAAATGGTGTGAGCTATCGTGAAAGTAAAAAATCGTGCATTCATGCAGAGATGTCATCAAGAGAAGGATGACAATATTGCACACCATGAATACAGCAATACCCTGTCGCGTGAGATACCGTGGGATAAGCCAAAAATAATTCAAATAATATATTATGCATATCGACAGCGGAATAAACAACTTTTTAGCAAGTGTAAAAAGATCAAATTCTATATCATGCCCACTCAGTAAGAACGGAGAAGAAATGATATAGACAATGATTAAAATATGCACCCATAATTCCAGGCGGAATCTTATTTGCCAAGGTATTCTCATATATTCAATTTATAGAGCAAATTTAGCATTTTCTTGGGATAAGATCATAATGCAAGAGACTACATTTCGCAAAATTAGACCAACAGTGTTTCTTTGTCGACTAACTTCACCCTTATGCTTACCCTTATGCTAAATAAAAATCATGAAATTTTAATTTTCATAACGTGAGTTCGATATAAAAAAGTTATGAAAATGTATAAGGTAAAAATTCATTTTTGACTTTACGGTATAAAAATCAAGTAATTATATCTGAATCAACACGCCTGTGAGCAATGCTATTTTAGTAGGATTTTTCTGTAGACTATACGAAATCTGCAAATGTTTCGAGGAGGTACTAAAAAAATGCGACGTTTTGTTGTAAAAAAGTCTTAGATAATTTCAACTAGACGTCGCAAAATTTAAAAAAGGTAAGACTTTTTTTATCATCATCCTTTGAGAGATTTAAATAACATAGCGCTTATACCGAACTCACGTTATCATAATGCGTATGTGATAAGCAAAAGAAAGCGTACCAGCTGAGATTCAACTGGTACGCTTCAATGAGATATCAAAATCATCAAGTCGCACGTTTAAAATTCCGAACTCGAATAATCATGATATGTATTTAAGCTTCGTCGTTTACGACATTGGGCTTTTCAATACCGAGACGTTTTTTCTTGTCAATCACCTTGAGGATAAGACCCAGGACGAGTGCTATGGCACCCAGTGTGGCAAGCATCACGAGTGGATAAGTATAGTCGTATGATGTAGCGGCCTGTTCGGGCGAGATAGTACCAGCTGCCAACCCCCCGACGATTTCGGGATTCATCGCATCGAGCACCTTACCGATGAGCATGGGGAAGAGCCAAAGACCAATATTCTGAATCCAGAAAATCAAAGCGTAGGCACTACCGATAATCTTAGCATCTACCAACTTGGGCACACTTGGCCACAATGATGCAGGAACCAATGAGAATGATGCACCAAGGACGAGGATGGTGAGATAAGCGACTACGAAACCACCAATAGTGCTACCCTGGAACAATGGCAATACAAAAGCAAAGGTCAAGTGGCAAAGGATGAGGAGCACGGAACCGATGATGAGCATAGATACTGCCCCACCCTTGTAGTCAACGTGCTTACCCAATTTGGGTGTGATGGCCACAGCGAGCAATGGGAATACGGCGAATACGGCAGAAGCACTTTGACGCATATAGCCCATGTAGCAGTAGGCAACGAGGAAGAGGACAGCCACGATGGTCCAAAGCATTTCCATCTTCCTGTTCTTCATGAAGTTGCTGGCAAACGAAGCACCTGCTACGACAAGCATAATGACATATTGCAATGTAGCCACAGCGTCGCTTGCCCAGAAAGAACCTGCTTCGACTTCTGTAAATGTAAGGTTGCATTGCAACATATTCACCGCATACTTTTGGAAGGGGAAGATGGCTGAATAGTAGAGTACGCAAAGGAGAGCTACCAAC
>JAEIGA010013464.1_pt1 | contig 12446 bp, 19 predicted proteins | sample 9270691 | NCBI WGS metagenome assembly JAEIGA01 (sample SAMN17057246, study PRJNA624740) | gut metagenome | biome: biome; isolation source: fecal sample | host: Bos grunniens | place: China: Xizang | collected 2019
AAAGTTGTATTTGCAGCGATAGTTTTATAATCATCATACTTAAATTTAACCCAGCAACACATCGACATTTCTACTTGCTGCGGATTCCAATGAGTTAAAAAATCTATTTCACCGTTATATTTAGTTTTATTAAAATAAGCAAATTTTCCCAATTTTCCATTTGCTTCTAAGGTTGCAGTACTAATATCTTGTGTTAGAAGAGCTCCTTGATTGCAGTAATTTTTATTTAAGGGCCACCATCCGATTAAACTCATAATAATGCCCCCTTAGAATACAAACTTCATTGCTTTTAAAGTTGAGTCATATTGCATAGTTACTTCATCAGCAATAGTAATTGATTTAGCAACACCCATCGTACCCGCAGCAGCGGTGCCGTTCTCATCGCCTTCTACACCAACATAAAAAGTATAATCTTTAAGAGTAGTTCTGTTAGCAATTTGAACTGTACGAGAATCTACATAATGATATCCGGCTGTTAAAGCATTACCACTACTATTCGTATATACCATACGTTTAGCTGTCATTGATTTTGTACCAGTACCGCCTTGACCAATCGGTAAAGTACCGAATTGAGCTGCTCCACCTGTGGAAGTAGCATAGAACGCGCCATTCGCAGTTGCAATATTTTTCACTTCGGCTTCACCGTTACCGGCTAAAATATAGTTTACTGTATGGCTAGATTTTCCAGTTCCACCATATTTGACTCCAACAACAGAAGCGTTCCAAGTACCAGTAGTTACAGTGCCAAGATGTGCAATCTTAGAAGTGCCGCTTGAATTATAAGCACCATTCCAATTGGCTAAAGTATTGGCTGTAATTAAATTTGTACTTGCGGTAATATATGTTGCACTTGTATTATTAGTAATAGCACGCAATGAGACTTGACTAGTTCCATTACCAATTAAAGCATATCCACTTGTTAAAGTTTTTAAACCAGTACCGCCTTGTGCTACTGGCAAAGTGCCGAATTGAGCTGCTCCGCCCGCGGAAGTGGCATAAAATGCACCATCTGCGGTTGCAATATTTTTTACTTCGGCCTCGCCGTTACCAGCTAAGATGTAATTTAATGTATGACTGGTTTTTCCTGTGCCACCATATTTAACCCCAATAGTAGAAGCATTCCAAGTACCTGTGCTTACTGTTCCTAATACTGTTAAATTAGAAGTAGTACCAGTATAGGCGCCATTCCAATAGGCTAAAGTATTAGATGTGATAGCCATAGTATCTGCAGTTGCACTAGTCCATCCCAAAGGACCCTTTGCTGTATTATTTTTAAATGCAGTCAAAGCAACAGGAACACCTTCTGAAAAATATACTGGCTACATGGCACCACCAGCATTAACACTTAACTTATTTGCGGTTCCAATTGTAATATTAGACATATCAGACCAAATCACTTGGCCAGGCGTAGTGTCTGGCTGTGTTGAATCAAATGGAATAATACCCAAAATCTTACTAACAGCTTGTGACTATAAAGTGGAAGAGGAGTCTAATTTCAATCCGCCTTTTGCGGCCAAAAGGCCAGAAACATTAACATCATCGCTAAAAGAGCTTTCGCCAATAAAGCGTGAATTACCGGCCACTAGTAAATCTTTTAATTGAGCCATTAAAATATTACTCCTTTCTCTTAATTTTTTTTTCTTCTATAACAGAGTAAAAATTGTTATGAAATATTTACTTTTATTTGGCCAAATATAAAAAAAATAAGGGTAAGAGAAAATCTCTTACCCTATTAAAATTCATATATATAATTAGCTGAAATATTTTTTTTACTAATTTTAAAATTTTGTTCTTTATCTACAGTCGCATCCATTAAAGCAACTTGTAAATTTGATAATTCAATCCATCCAGTACCATTAGAATAATCTGCGCGAATACCTAACCAGTCACCCGGCTAATCTGCCACTGCAGATATAGTATAATCAACTGAAATAGTTGTTGTGCCAGATGTTGCACCTAATACCAAAGTCTTTAAGCTTTGTTTGCTTGCGAAAGCAGAAGCTAATTTATTAGATTTTCCAGTAGAAGCTGTCCAGCTTGAACCGCCAGCTGTAGTTAGTTGACCGCCCTAAAATCTTAAATTAAAAGTGCCTGCAGTACTTGATTCATCGAATCCGTTCCAAGTAACTGTTACGGTAGCTCTGGCTCGTTTTCCATTTAATGCCTCTCCATACCAAACTTTATATCCACTTAAACAAGAATTGGAAGTATCAATTTTTGGAGTGTACTTATATGCAACACCATCATAATCGTGTGGAGTGGTATTATAAGCCAAATTCATAGCACCAGGTTCATAATACGTATTTGGCACATCAGAAACACTTTCTTTAGTAATTAAAGGATTGTTTGAATTTGATTCTTGAATTTTTGCAACATAAAAATTACCATTTTTATCAACGCCAGGACGTCCTTCATATAATTCTAAAATGTCTTCATCAGACAACGCAGTAGCATAAACTCTAAAATCACTCTATTGGCCTAAAAATTTTTCTCCAGTAGGATTGTAACCGCCAAGACCCCATCCAGTAATGCGAGAGCATTTAAGGATAGTTCCAGTGCTGCTATGATCAGTAGTGCTTTTTAAAACGCCATCAAAATAAGTTTTAATCACACCATTATTAAAGGAAAAGGCATAATGATGCCATTTATTATCGGTAGTGGCTGGAGTTGATGCTGTTGCACTTAAACGAGTACCATTAATATTCCAATAGGACCAAAGAGAGGCCGCACCATTAATTCTACCACGAATAAAATCATTGGCTCCAAAATTAAAGAAATTTGGTGCTGTGCTATTCATAGTATCAGTTTTATACCATCCGCAAATAGTAATTTTATTGATTGTCTAATCAATTTTCATAAAGTTAGGCATTGCAATAAAATCTGTTGAATCTTTCCATATTGTACTAATATCATATCGTGGAGTGTCAGAAGAAATATTCATTGCCTGCACGGCGGTACCTGGACGATTGTAACCACTCGTGTCCTCAATTAAAAGTGGCTCTTCAAAATTTTCTATATAATTTGGTGACCAAGCAGTTGCTTTATTTCCAATCTCAATTTTAAAGTTTGTAAAATTAACAATACCGCTTGGATTGGTTCTACCACCATCATCAAATAAAAATTTTGTTAATGAATATTCGCTTGGTAGCTTAGATTCTTCTGGAATAAAAGTGTATGAATAATGTCCATTACCAGTAACAAAAAACTCATAATCTGCTCTATTCCACAATCTCCATCCCCATTTTGCCCCATCTGGAAAATTGGAAACATCAAATGAAAGAGTGTAAGTAGTATTAAGCTCAAGACCAGGAGACACATTAAAATAACCATATGTGTCTGCATTCTAACCAAAATCGGCGTTTAAGCCATACTTTCCTGCGATTGTCGTGCGGCCACCACTGCTCATGCTAGTAATTAAATTGCGGCCTCCCCATCCATTATTATCAAGAGGATAATGAACAATTAGTCCTTTAGCAATTTCATGTATTTCTTTTTTTGATAAACAATGGTCATATATGCGAACATCATTATAATAAGCAGGAGCGCCTAGTCCTTTAAAACTAGTGCCCGCGGCATTATTGCTTCTGCCACCTATAACCAAATTGGTGCCTGGACTCTATGTAACTGTAGTAACAGTTTTAACCAATTTTCCATTAATATACATATAGCCAGTAGTTCCAGCAACGCATATTGCCAAATGATACCAAGTATTTAATTCTAGAGTGCCAGTAGCATTGCCACCATTTAATCTGAATGTAGCTGTTGTACCATTGGAAGAATAAACTCCTAATACAAATTTATAAGCGGAAGCAGAATTATTATTAACACAAATACAATATGCATTACTACCATCTGCGGGCAGTGTAATAAATTTTACCCAACAACAAGCAGAGAACTCATCTGTGGATTCTAAAGACGTAAACCCAGAGTAAGACAATGTTTTACCATTTAAATAATGGCATTGACCGGGGATGCCATCATTTGTAATCAATGTAGATCCTCGGTCAATGAGTTCAATATTATCTAGGCCATAATTTTTAGTATCATTTAAAAGGGGTAACCATACTCTTAAACTCATAATATGTCACCGCCTTATGCAAATACGAAATAAACATAATCATTCGTTGTATCATATTTCATGGTTGCTTTGTTTGCTACCATTACAGAATCTGCGCTTACCTATCCAGAAGCACCAATACCACCAGTAACAACTACTGAACCAGTAGAAGTAGAAGTAGAAGCTTGATTTAAAGTCACCAATAGTTGGTCTCCCTTAATAGTAGTTTTTCCAGTAATGTCGGCTCCGCCAGCTTTGACTGTTAGGCCTCCTGTAGTTGCTACTAAGCCAGTTCCAGCTGTAACAGTAGTACCAGCACTAACTGTAGAAGAAGCAGTTAAAGTTGTACAAGCAATCGCTCCAAAAGTAGCTTTACCAGTAAAAGTAGAAGTGCCAGTTACTGCTAGTGTTCCCGCTAATTCTAAGTTCTTTAATTTAGATGTTGAATCGCCATCAATATAATAAGATGTTGAACCATTATAAATCTTATCAGAGAAGAAGGATGTGCCACTTGCTGCAATGCCTCCAGTAACCTAAATTGAACCAGTGGATGTAGAAGTGGAAGCTGCATTTTGAGTAGCTTTAATTGTGCTTGTAACTTCTAATGTACCGGTTACTTTAGAGTTACCCGTAATGGTTGCGCCACCCGCAGAAACTGTCAATCCTCCTGCGGTAATTGTCGCACCACCAGTTGTAACAGTTAATTTATTACCTACTGTTACTGCCCCAGTAGTAGACAAACTTGTTGCACTAATAGCTCCTGCACTAACCTCGCCCAAGGTAGATTTACCAGTAACTTTTAATGTTCCTGCTAATTCCAAATTATTTAATTTAGATGTAGCATCACCTTCAATATAATAACTGGTTGTGCCGCTATATATTTTTTCTTTGAAAAAGGAAGTATCACTTGCTGCAATACCACCAGTTACTTGCAAAGAACCAGTAGAGGTTGAAGTAGAAGCTGCGTTTGCAGTAATTTTTGTAGTATTAGAGGCTTCAAAAGTGCCAGTAACTTTAGAATTACCAGTTATATTTGCACCACCTGCAGATACTGTTAGACCGCCTGCGGTAATTGTTACACCGCCTGCGGTAATTGTTGCACCGCCAGTTTTAACGGTTAGTTTATTACCAACAGTAACAGCTCCCGTAGTAGTTAAACTTGTCGCGCTAATGTCTCCTGCAGTGACCCCACTCAGAGTAGAAGCGCCAGCCACTTTTAAAGTTCCTTTTAATTCTAAATTATTTAAAATTGAAGTTCCATCACCATCAATATAGTATGTGGTAGAACCATTATAAATTTTATCAGCAAAATAAGATGTGCCACTTGCCGCAATACCACCAGTAACTTGAATTGAGCCAGTAGTAGTGGAAGTAGCAGCTGCGTTCTAAGTTGCCTTTATTGTACTAGTTGCTTCAAAAGTACCAGTAACTTTAGAATTGCCTGTGATGGCTGCGCCACCTGCAGACACTGTTAATCCCCCGGCGGTAATAGTTGCGCCCCCCGCAGTTACAGTAAGTTTATTGCCAACTGTTACTGCCCCAGTGGTAGTTAAACTAGTGGCAGTCACTCCTGCAAGAGTTGATGCTCCAGCAACTTTTAGTGTTCCTGCTAATTCTAAAATATTTAATTTAGATGTCGCGTCACCTTCGATATAGTAGCTAGTTGTACCGCTATATATCTTTTCTTTGAAGAAAGAAGTATTGGCAACGCCAATACCGCCAGCAATTTGAATATCGCCACTAGTGGTGGAATTTGATGCGGCCCCCGTTAAAATGGTAAGTCCATTGGCTTTAATGGAGCCAACATAAAGATTATTCCACCAATAATCATTACTACCCAAATTTTGAGTTAGGGTTGCCGCAGGCAATAAATTTCCATGGAACACAACATCTTTATTAAAAATAACATCGTTATTATATGTTGCGACACCCAAGAATCGAGAAGGTCCATTTAAAATTAAATCTCTTAACTAAGCCATTTAATTGACACCCCTTTCTTAATTTTTATCTATAAACAAAAATAAAGGGGTGAGGATAAATCCTCACCCCTTTACTGAAATTAGAGTACAATAGAGTTGATACTCTCTAAGGCCTTATCCTTAAAGCTGTCAAAATCTGCTTCGACAATCTCCTTGTTGTCGTTATAAGCGGCCAAATCAACAATAGTCATATTATAATAGACTTCGCGGCCAGCGTAGCTTGCACTCAAATTTGCTACAACAACATCTTCAACAACGCTTGCGCCATTGAAATTAACATTTGCATTGTCCATTCTTAACATAATTGTAATCTCCTTTTTTAGAAAAATTTTGAGATTTATTCTCAATAATATGTGATAAATTATATAAACAACTTAATGAGTTTAGACCAATGTTTTAAATCTCATAAAAAGTTGTTGAACTTATATCTCCAGATGCGGATATTGCCGCAGACTCAGAGAATGTATAATTACTATGTAAATTTCCAATATTAAACACACCTTGTTTAGTTAAAGAAGGAGTATTTAGTGGAATTATGTGACTGTCCCATCTACAATAAAATGCAATTGATGTATAATAGTAAACTGTTACATGAGATACATCTTTTCCCTCTGTTGTTACATAGTACACTTCTTGCCATCCCTTTGGCTCACTTTTATTTCCAGTAACTGTCAAACTCTTAGATGAACCATCAGTATAATATACTATTAATCCTCCTGGGACATTTTTGTCACTGCTATATAAATCATCTGTATCTATATACAGAGAAAATACATATCTAATACCAGGGATAAATTCATCTTTTAATACTTGGACATAAGAACCACTATTATAAAAAACATTTGCTTTTAGGGTGAGAGCATTTTCTCCATTTCTAGTAACAATGTTGCCTCTTCCAGTACTGTTACTTAAAGCATATTTAGTAAAATTTTCAGTTGTGAATAAATTCATAATTAAACCTCCACAAATTCAAAAGTATGGATATTTCCACTTTTATCAATCGTGGCACTATTGGAATATAAATCATGAACAATTGAGTCATCTAAGGCAACACCGTAAATTCTAAAATCAGAAATTTTGCCATTAAAAGGAGCTCCACTCCAACTGGTTCCAGTATAAGAATCTCCTAAACTGAAATAAGAGGCTCCATTGAAACTTGTAGCAGTACTAATAGTAATTTTATTACTATAAAGCTCTCCATTACAGAAAAATTGAACTGTTCCATTTTTAAAAGTGAAAACGATATGATACCACTTACCAACTTCAAATAGCTCATTCTTACTAGATCTCCAATAATTATTATTACTATAAAACCACATCGGATAACCTTCGCAGTTTAAACTTAACCATCCTGCGGCGTTACCGGTTGGACTACCATAATTACTGGTGAAAATACCCATATAATTATTAGTTTCATCTAACTAAATCCAAAAGGCAATAGAACATTCATTAATTGCAGTAGTGTGAAAAGGATTGGGAATTTTTATTGCATTATTGGATGTAAACTATGTACAATTTGTATTTCTTGCGCTATCATTTTGTACAATTAAATTTCCTCTTGCCACACTATCATGTCCACGACCAGAGCAGTCATAAATGGGAATATTTTCTCTTTTTTCTTGAGTATATGTAGTAGGATGATCTTTTGCTTCAATCTAAACGTTACGGACATAGGCGATACCCTATACATCTCCATGGTGTCCATACATATATAGTCGAGCACCTTTTGTTAAATCTGCTTCAGAATTTAAAGTTTTTACCATATAATATTTTTGCCACTCAGTAGTTAAAGTAAATGTTTTTGAACCATCATGAAAGGTCGTGGTACCAGCATTGTTAGTATAATATAAGCCTGTATTAATTTGCTTTTTATCAACAGATGCCTTTGCCTCAAAAGAAATAATATATTGTCCCTCCAAACCAATAGTAGGCAATATGGATGTACTGTTGTTAGAAACAACTCCAAGCCAAGATTGTCCAATATCGTTTAAGACAATAGTTGGAATATTGTCAATTAAATTCCAATAGCCATGTATTGTTGTTGCTGGATTTGATACTCCACCATTATAACCAGTATTCCATCCAGATACGGTTAAAGCGTTTGGATGTAAGGAAGCATCCCAGGCGTGACTCGCAAGGCCAGTTGGTTTTGGATATGCTAATAAATTAGTAGTGTTTTCAGCTTCAGCATCTCTCAATGGATAATGTAATAATAAAGTCGCATAATCTCGTTCTATTTCTGTTTGCGATAAACAATGATTGTATAGTCGGAAATCATTTCTTGGTGCAGTGCCAGAGATAGTAATATTTCCTGGTCGTAAGGTAAGTTTATAGGTAGTGGATGTGTAAGTATTGGTTAACACTTTATCAACATAAGTTCGGACAGTCATTTTCCCGCTAGTGTTTTGAACGGTTACAGTAAAGTGATGCCATTGACCTTTTGTCCACACTCCATTTTCTGCGCGATCATCATATATCCAAATCATCTGAGGTTTATTACTTGTGGCAGCTAATTTAATAGCTTGATAACCATCATACCCTATTTTTGAAAAAGTTAAAACAACATTTTCTGCTGCGCCAGTGTTAATTGGTAATGTAATACTATGACTTTCATCATCCGTGATTTTCCACCACACACTAAAGCTAAAGCCTTCATCGGAAATTAATGTAGAACTAGTTGCCTAAGTGGTTCCAGTTGAACATTTTCCATATCTGCCATCAATAAATGTTCCGCCTGAAAAATAAACATTGTCAAGTCCTTTGTTTTCATTATTTTCAGTAAATGGTAGCCATACTTGTAAACTCATATAATGCCACCTGCCTTATGAAGGAAAAACAAAATTAAAACAATCTTTTGTAGAATTGTAAGAAATTTTTGCTTCTTTACTGAATTGAATATTACCACCATCAACACGAAGGTTTTTAGTTACTTTAATACCTCCACCGACAGAAATATCGCCATCGGCATATTCTGTGGAAGAATTATAATAAGCGTCAACACCTTTAGAAGTAATTAAATCCCTATTAACATATAAAGTTGCTGATGCGCCTATATTAACATCATTACTAAATGTTTTAGCTCCTGCGAAAGTTTGTGTTGTAGTAGTAACTACACCAGAAGCACTCGCGGAGGCTACTGGAATTGCGGCAGTATGTGTTAATAGAGTTGTTGAGCCATTTTTAATGTGTAAATTTAAAACAGGTCCTGCGGTTGTGCCTGCGGTCCAAGCAATATTTAAATTTACATAAGCAGGAGTTGTACCAGTTGAACCAACTAAATAACCTTTAGTTCCAATTGCCAGCGTTTTAATTGCAGAAGTTCCGTTACCAATTAATAATGATTCTGCGGCAAAAGTTGTTGCCCCAGTGCCACCTAGCGAGACAGGTAAAGTACCAAATTTAGGAGAAGTATCTTTTGCATCTACATAAAAAGCACCTACAGTAGGACTTACTCCAGTTAATTTAGTACGGTCTTTATTCTAAATAATTACAGAATAAGGCGTAATTGTTGTTAAATCAACTCCAGTACCGCCATTTAATTCACCAAGCAGCTCTGGCATAATATTTAAATAATTTGTACCATTATCGTAAAACAAATAGGCTTTACCAAAATCATTAGCTTTTGCTAAATACAAAGTACCTTCTTGATGTCCTAGAGTTGTAGTGCTACCATCAAATAAGGTTTTATTATAAGAGCCAGCTTTAAAATTTAATTGTGCCATTTTCTTTCTCCTTTCTTTACAAATTCTCTCTATAACAAATAAAAATATTTATAATTCACTTAATAAGATTAGTCCTCACTAAAACAAAAAAGGGGAGACGATTTCTCGTCTCCCCTTAAAATTAATAGGCTTCATCCCAATAGAGTTCACGTTCACCGTAATCTCTAATTAGTGCTAAAACTTCATCATAAACAGTTGGTGCTAAATTGTACTCTTCATTCATTTCTTGAACTTCCATACCCTTTAAAATTTTGGTTTTCGCTGGCATGGTATTTAAGTTATAAGTAAATCTGTCTTCAACAGCATCTACTTTATAAAAACGAATGGAATATTGAATAGTACCAGGAACTGCTGTTGCTCCAGCATCAACGCACCAAGGAAATAACATTTTATCCTCATGTGCATAAGTATAAATATCATAGAAAGGCACTGGATAAATACGAGCTTTGTTATCAGGAGTAATGTATTGTACAATACATACTGTTTCTGCTAAATCCATATAATCGTAGAAACGATTTACTTTAAAGTAAATCGTTTCTGATTGATGGTCTTTAGTAACGCTCAAATATTCTGGTGAATCTATCTAGCGAGTTTGTAAATCAACCTCATAAACGTTTTCAGCTGAAGGTAAACTAGCGATTGTTGGCGCATTGTTTGACTGGATATAAGCCAAATGCAAATAATATTCTTCTGGAGTAGTAATCATAACTATTTTACCTCACTTTCTATGCTATTATTAAACAGCAGTAGTAGCATCAAATAGAACTGAGAAAGTTCCTGTTTCAACAGGAGCGGACTCCATGTTATTTAGAATATTGGTTACACGGCATCTAATTGCTACGTTCTCAGGCAACTTAGAGCAATCAATAGTCAGAGTGTCAGTAGTATAGCCAGAATAAGCATTCAAGTGGGCAAAACCATCTTGAATAACAACACCGTCATCCAACCACTCAAACTTCAAGCTATCGCTTTCTAAAGCTTGTTTTGCAAATGCATTATATTCACACTTTAACTGCAAGTTCTTTAAGGTAGCACCCTTATCATCGCGGCCATTAACAGCAACAATATTTAAAGTATCGCCAGTTTTCTGGGGGAACTTCAAAACAGGAGGCTGAGGAACTCTAGTTAAACGCTGAACCTTACTGGTAACGCTTGTTTCATCACGGTTAACCATGGAAGTAGCAGTAACCTGATACCAACCAGGCTGAGCGTCATCCATAACAAGACTATCTGCTTTTGCATCATAAAACTTATTCAATTTCAAAGTTTCAGTAATATTTTCAGGACCTTCATCACTATAACGCCAATCGTAAGTTACTCCCTGCCATGCAGTTGCAGGAATGGTTTCACGATTAATTTCAACGCCAAGAGTTGCACGACCTTCAGATGTAATAAAGTTTCCAGTGTCCTGACTATCATCTAAATCGGTCTTAAAAGTAATTGGCTGAGGGCCAGGAATATGAATCTTTAATTCCTCAGTGGCAGAAGAATAGCCAAAACGATGGTGAGCTTCCAAAGTGTAAGTACCAGTTACTTGAGCGGTACCCGCAGGAATATCATAATAAGCATATTTCTGATAAATGGTATGACCATTACCAGTGGCAGTATCAAAATCAACTCTTTCGTATCCGCCAGGAACACTCTCATTATAAATATAATATTCCTTATTGGCAACAGCCTTGCTATCAGAAGTTTTTTCATAGCCAATTTTTGCACCTGCCAAAGTAGCACTTACTCCACCGCTCTCAAGAGGAGCATGCTTCCAAGTGTAGCTCAACATACCAGAGTCTTTGATGTGTGCGGCTGCTCTTAAGTGTAAAGCATTTGCAGTTACAGTAATTGCTTGGCCATTAGCTGCAGTAAGCTGATCATCTTCATGATTTAAATATGCAATTTCCGCACCTTCCAAAGAAATAAACTTATAGCCAGGAGCAGTAAATGAAGGAGGATCAACAGGCTCAGAACTAGATACATGCTCACTATTGGTAATAATAGTAGTAAACAAGCCACTTGCGTCCTCAATTTCGGTATACTCAAACTCAGACTGTAGAGCCTGTTTAATAGATAATACACAAGGTAAAGTGTTCCAGCTGTAAGCAACCTTTCCATCTGCATCTTTCTTCAAGAAGCGAATAGAGAAAGTTAAATTACCAGCCTGACCAGTTACTCTTTGAGTTAAAGGCCATACAAGAATTAACTTGCCTTGGAACTGTTCAGACTCATAATCAATATAAGGAATTACAGAAGCTCCTTCTTCGCCATTAGGAAGTTTCCACTGAACGAAAGCATCTGCTTCCAAGAAGTCCATATAGTCGAAGAAACGATCAATTCGGAAGAATAAAGTTTCTGCGACAACGTCACCCTGAACACTAACACCGCTCTTTTTGAAATCAGCAGGAATGTTAATAGTTCTAGAATTAGCATCAATTTCAAAAGCAGGCTCATCTAGAGGCAACATTAAATACTTGATAAAGTTATAACGAGACTCTCCGTCTGCGTCTACTGCGTTGTTAACCAAGTCACCCAAACGAGAGAAATATTGCTCTAAAGAGGTAAAACGACCAATAGTACCGCCTTCAGAAATTGGCTTCAAGCACTCTAGCTCATCGCCATCCAAAGTAATTACGTTAGCTTTATGAAGCTTCCACAACTGGTCACTTGCATCTTGAAAAAGGAATGAATAATCTA
>JAEIGA010013465.1_pt1 | contig 12446 bp, 10 predicted proteins | sample 9270691 | NCBI WGS metagenome assembly JAEIGA01 (sample SAMN17057246, study PRJNA624740) | gut metagenome | biome: biome; isolation source: fecal sample | host: Bos grunniens | place: China: Xizang | collected 2019
AACCGAAACTACAAAACAGTCGGCCGCAACTGCAATTGATAATAGTAAAATTGTAACAAAATCCATTCGCTCGTTATTTTGAATATTGATAAAGCAGGCTACTTCTATGAAAAAACATAAAAGTAGCCATTATCTAAAGAGTTAACATCCTGCTTTTTAAGCATTCAAAGCTTGCTCGATGTCTGCAATAATATCTTCAGCCTCTTCAATACCAACAGAGAAACGAATCAAATCGGGTCTTACTCCGGCTTCAATCAATTGCTCATCAGACAATTGTCTGTGCGTGTGAGAGGCAGGATGCAAAACACACGTACGCGCATCTGCCACGTGCGTAACGATACAAGCCAATTTCAAACTATCCATAAATCTGATAGACTCCTCTCGCCCACCTTTGATACCAAATGTCACAACACCGCAAGAACGACCGTCTTCAAATTGCTTTTGAGCCAAATCATAATACTTATCCGACTTCAATCCCGGGAAATTAACCCACGCAACTTTCGGATGATTGCTCAAATACTCAGCCACTTTTTGAGCATTTTCACAATGACGACGCATTCTTAAATGCAACGTCTCCAAACCAAGATTCAACAAAAATGCATTTTGTGGACCTTGAATAGAACCTAAATCCCTCATCAACTGAACTGTTGCCTTGGTAATAAATGCAGCCTTACCAAATGACTCATAATAAGCTAATCCATGGTAAGATGGATCCGGTTCTGTCATTCCCGGAAATTTATCTTTATGTGCGCCCCAATCAAAATTACCACTATCAACAATGCAACCACCAACACAAGATGCATGACCATCCATGTACTTTGTTGTTGAATGCGTTACAATATCACAACCAAATTTAAATGGTTTACAATTAATCGGTGTAGGGAACGTATTATCGACAATCAATGGAACACCTTGCGAATGAGCAATTCTTGCAAATTTCTCAATATCCAATACGCTACATACCGGATTGGCAATCGTTTCTCCAAACAATGCTTTTGTATTAGGACGAAAGGCTGCTAAAATCTCTTCTTCACTTGCATCAGGATCAACAAAGGTACACTCAATTCCCAATTTCTTCATTGTTACGGCAAACAAATTGTAAGTACCTCCGTAGATTGTTGAAGAAGAAACAAAGTGGTCACCGGCCTCGCAAATATTGAAAATAGCATAGAAGTTGGCAGCCTGACCCGAAGAGGTTAACATTGCTGCTACACCACCCTCCAAGTCACAAATCTTAGAAGCTACAACATCATTGGTTGGATTTTGAAGTCGAGTATAAAAATAGCCTGAAGCCTTCAAATCAAACAAATCTGCCATCTCAGCACTTGTATCGTATTTGAATGTTGTTGACTGATAAATTGGCAAAACTCTAGATTCACCCTTCTTTGGTTGCCATCCACCTTGAACACAGATGGTTCCTGTCTTAAATTTTTTCTTATCCATATCTTGTAACTAATTATTACTCAATTATCACCTACTCTCCTTAAAACAACTTTCATAAAATCCAATTTTTCAATCAACCCAAACCCCTAGAGCATCAAAACCACCTCAACCAAATTTATAAAACTCGCCTTAAAAGAGTTACAAAATTAAGAAATGGTTTTGAATTTTTAAATAAAAAAGATAGTTTATATTTAGTTATTTCGATTTTTTAAGGTTATATCGTTTTTTGTAGTATCTTTGCATCCGAAATTTTTTAGAGTTAAAATAATGGGATTAATAGAGGAAATCAATAGAAGACGAACTTTTGCTATCATCAGTCACCCCGATGCAGGAAAGACAACATTGACAGAAAAATTATTGTTGTTTGGTGGTGCTATTCATATTGCCGGTGCTGTAAAATCCAATAAAATCAAAAAAACAGCCACTTCCGACTGGATGGAAATCGAAAAACAACGTGGTATCTCAGTTGCAACATCTGTTATGGCTTTTGATTATAATGGATATAAAATCAACATCCTCGATACTCCCGGACACCAAGATTTCCAAGAGGATACATTCCGTACGCTCACTGCCGTGGATAGTGTAATCATTGTGGTGGACTGCGCAAAGGGTGTGGAAGCACAAACTCGAAAGTTAATGAACGTATGCCGAATGAGAAATACTCCTGTTATCGTTTTTGTTAACAAAATGGATAGAAATGGTAACAATCCGTTCGACTTGATGGATGAGTTGGAAAAAGAACTTAATATCAGTGTTCGTCCCCTTTCTTGGCCTATTAATCAAGGTGATAAATTTAAAGGCGTTTATAATCTTTTTGAAAAACGATTGGACCTTTATACTCCTAATAAACAACAAATATCTGAGTCTGTGGCATTTGAAGACATCGCTAATCCTGAATTGGAAAAATTTATCGGTGAAGAGGATGCAAGCCAATTGAGAGAGGATATTGAACTGATTGAAGGGATTTATTCCGACTTGGATGTAAATGAATATTTAGCAGGAAAAGTGGCTCCGGTATTCTTCGGAAGTGCTCTTAACAATTTCGGTATCAAAGAGTTATTGGATTGTTTCTGTCAAATTGCTCCGGCTCCTCAACCTACTCAAACTCTTGAACGAGAAGTTAAACCAACTGAAGAAAATTTCTCCGGATTTGTATTTAAGATTCATGCTAATATGGATCCGAATCATCGCAGTTGTATCGCCTTCGTAAAAGTGTGTTCCGGAAAATTTGAACGTAATGTAAACTATAAACATGTTCGCCATAATAAAATGCTGAAATTCTCTAACCCGACTTGCTTTATGGCTCAAAAGAAAGAGACCGTGGATGAAGCTTGGCCCGGTGATATTGTCGGACTGCCGGACAATGGTGGAACATTCAAAATTGGAGATACATTAACTGCAGGAGAAAACATCCATTTTAAAGGTCTTCCTAGCTTCTCTCCAGAAATGTTTAAATACATCGAAAATGATGATCCTATGAAGGCTAAACAATTGAATAAGGGTATTGAACAACTGATGGATGAAGGTGTGGCTCAAGTCTTTACCAACCAATTTAATGGTCGAAAAATTATTGGTACAGTCGGACAACTTCAATTTGAAGTAATTCAGTACAGATTGCTTCATGAATATAACGCAAAATGCCGCTGGGAACCAATCAACCTTTACAAAGCTTGTTGGGTAGAAAGCGACGACGCAGAGGCTTTGGAAACATTCAAGAAGAGAAAATACCAATTTATGGCTATTGATAAAGAGGGACGCGATGTCTTTTTAGCAGACTCCGGATATATCCTTCAAATGGCTCAAACTGATTTTCCTAAAATCAGATTCCACTTCTCTTCTGAATTTTAACTCTTTACTTCAATTGAATAGTGCATAAGTTATGAGAATCGATCTTCTTTCTGCTGTACCTGAATTATTGGAAAGTCCGTTAAATCATTCGATTATCAAACGAGCTAAGGATAAGGGTATTGTAGATATCAAAATACATAATATCCGAGACTATACTCTTAATAAGCATAGAAAAATCGATGATTATGCTTTCGGGTTTAGTGCCGGAATGGTTATGCAAATTGAACCAATAGACCGACTGATTACGCACTTGAAGTCAGAACGAGAATATGATGAGGTAATTTACACTTCTCCTGACGGGGAGGTTTTTGACCAAAAAATGGCTAACTCTCTCTCGCTGAAAAACAACTTGATTATTTTATGCGGACACTATAAAGGAATAGATCACAGAATTCGAGAACACTTGATTACAAAAGAGATCTCTGTTGGAGATTTTGTTTTGACCGGAGGCGAATTGGCTGCTTGTATATTTACTGATGCTATCGTTCGTTTGATTCCGGGTGCAATGTCCGATGAACAATCTGCTCTCTCAGACTCTTTCCAAGATAATCTTTTAGCTCCTCCGGTTTATACACGTCCGTCTGAATACAATGGATGGAAAGTACCAGAGATATTACTATCAGGTAATCAACGACTTATCGAAGAGTGGGAACATGAACAAGCTGTCGAACGCACAAAACGATTGCGTCCTGATTTATTAAAAGGAAATCTGTAAATATCAATTTTTTATAGGTAAGTTCTATAAATTAGGTTTACTCTATTACTTAAGGTTACTTCTATAAATTACGATGTTTGTTTCTAAAGGTAATAAATTCTATTTCGGATACTTTTGAATTTATATGCACTATCTTACTTATATTTAACGAATTACGATACCAGCATCGCTCCATTATAAATATAAACAATCTAACTCAAATACTCTTCAAAATCATCTTGACCTAAATTATAGAACTTACCTTCTCTTTTTAGACTCTATTTTCTCCAATCCGGATTCCCTCCTTAAAATTCAAAAATTAAACATCATAACCCCGACAACACGATGGTTACAAACCTCATGCGGATTATCCACCTTTCCGGTATTTAAATTCAAGTCACCATAGGCTGCTGTCGTCATTTCATACTCTAAACCAAAAGAAAAATACTTTAAATTATAACAAAGCATCGGAGAAATACGATAGGCATAATCCAAATTATTATACCCAAAAACATAGGTTGTTTCTTTGGACATCAAAACATCATCTGAACCTAAATTTTTCATATACCCTGCAAACAATCCAATCTGCCACTTATCACCATAAACAATATTAAACCATGAAGTGGAATTCTTTAAATTCACATATTCATAACTTCCATCACTGTTTTGATGAGAGACACCATAACCACTCAACATCAACAAATGAGACATATTTTCACCAAATATAGTCTTCGCTTTTATTGCCAATTTTTTATCAGCTGAGGTGTATTGAACAAATGCATTGGCCATCCATGAACCAACTTTTTCATCTACCTTAATCGTACTCTCTACCCCATCAATTTCCACATTGGCAACAACACGAGGACGTATTTGCAAATAATCCATACCGGCACCCAACAGCCATCCATTCCTTCTCCAATCAAAACCTAAATACAATTCAGGAACACGACCATTCACCAAATAGGACGGAGAAGAACCATTCGGACCCACCGATGAATACTGAAACTGATACAATGCCGATAGATAAAATTTAGCATTCTTTGCTCTCCAATCAATACGTACCTGCGGACTGCGATTGAAAGGTTGAAAAGGACTTCCTGTCGCCAAACTTTGAATGGAAGGAACAACCTCACCAAACATAGGATGCCACGTCTGCCCCATCAATAATGATGTTCTATTCCAATCTAATCGACAGAACGCCTGACGAATTCTCAACATCGTTGTACTTGCTGAAAATCCGGCAAAATCAGTCTCCAATTGCGCATAAGAATTTGCATTGAAAACTTTAGGACCAAATACCTTTACACCCAAACGTGATGCAATACTTAAAAATCCCGATTGAGGAATTGAATTTAAATCTTCTCCCTCTAAATTAAAATCCTCATCCTTCGGTATAATGTAAAACAAACCGGAAGCCGTCTCAAAATTCTGACGAGAGTCGTAATAAAAATCATTGCGAATAAATCCATACGGAACAAATCTAAAATTCTTCTTTGGAGTTGAAAACTCAAAGGTTCTCCTCTTTTTAGAAATACTATCAGAAACTGATACTGCAAGAGTGTCAATACTATTCCCTGTAATAGAATCCAACCCACTTAAAGATTCTGCAGAAACAGAGATGAAGCAGAAAATCATTAGAGACAAGAAAAGGTCTCTTAAAACCGATTTCATAATATAATTTTGTTTAAAATTTCTATGTAATGGATTGAGATGAATAACTTCTCAAAAATCTGCGCAAAGATAATTTTTTTATTAAATATTTAAACGTATCTTTACACCGAAAAAAAATAAAAATTATTTACATGATATGGAATTAACAGGAAAAATTCATGCGGTTCTCCCTGTTCAAGAAGGAGAAGGAAAAAACGGAACTTGGAAAAAGCAAGACTATGTTATAGAGTACTATACACCCAATTCGCAATACTCAAAAAAGATGAGTTTTAATCTTTGGGGAGAAAGAATTGACCAATTTAACATTCAAGAAGGACAAGAAGTAACCGTAAGTTTTGATATTGATTGTCGCGAATGGAATGGAAGATGGTTTAATGATATTAGAGCTTGGAGAGTGGTTCCTGCACAACAACAAGGTCAACCTATTCAACAACAAGCTATGCCTGAAGGAATGCCAACGCCTCCTCCTTTTTCTGGAAATGATGCTCCGGCAGAGGATGCTTCAAGCGACCTTCCTTTTTAAGAATGGAAGTTTGCTTAAGGTAAGTTCTATAAATTCACCTTTTTCACTTTAAAAGTATAAATTGCAGAGTGATAAACTTTTCGGTACATTTAAATTTATAAAACCTACCTTAAACAGAAAGGGTCAAACCTTTTTTAAGTTGATTTTGAAGGATATGCTCATAAACAATATGAGAAAAGTTATATAAAAAAATACGAGAGAGGCAGTGTCAATCTATATTAAATGGTACTGTCTCTTTTTTTAATATAAAGGAAAGATTCATAAATTAGATAGAAAGTTTTTATAAGCTTAATTTAGGTTGGTTCTACTTATAAAAACAATTATAAGCATCGGAACTGAATGAAAAAAGGCATCCAAAAAGAAATTTAGCGTTTTATATTTTCTAATCCTAATTTATCGAAGTTACCAAAAATACCCAACATAAAAAATCAAAAAAGAATGACAAAAAAAGAACGCTACGAAAAGATTTTTGATTGGTTTGAAATAAATGTTCCAATAGCCGAAAGCGAATTGAATTTTTCAAACCCTTATGAATTATTGGTAGCAGTTATTCTTTCAGCTCAATGTACAGACAAACGAGTTAATCTGGTAACTCCATCTCTATTCCACCGCTACCCAAATCCACAAGAAATGGCCAATAGCTCCGTGGAGGAGATTTACACTTATATCAAAAGCATCTCCTATCCAAACAATAAATCAGCCAACCTTCATAAAATGGCTCAAATGTTGGTTGAACGATTCAACGGGATTGTTCCTAATCAAATCGAGAAATTACAAGAGTTACCCGGTGTCGGAAGAAAAACCGCTAATGTAGTTGCTGCGGTAGCCTTTAATCAACCGGCAATGCCTGTCGATACTCACGTATTTCGAGTTTCAAACCGATTGGGACTTACCAACAATGTAAAAACACCTTTAGAATGTGAAAAAGAGTTGGTAAGAAATATCCCACAAAAAATACTCTCACAAGCACACCATTGGTTGCTATTACATGGCAGATATACTTGTACTGCAAGAAAACCAAACTGCGAACAATGCGGACTGCATCCATTTTGCAAAACTCAGAACAAACGAACAAAATAACCGATTTAAACCTTATCATTATGACAATTTGTCATAAAAAATCCTTTGGCATCTTTTTTGACAAAAATAAGATGATTGGAGTTTTATAGGAAGGTGTAACCCAAAACTGCAAACCTAAAAATTTCAATCACCATTAAAACGTAAATATAAATCAGGGAAAATTCCCACTAAACAAATATAATTATGCAAAAAGGAAACATTGGGGTAACAACAGATAACATCTTCCCCATTATAAAAAAATTTCTTTATAGTGATCACGAAATATTCCTTCGTGAATTGGTATCAAATGCTGTTGATGCAACACAAAAGTTAAAAACCCTCTCATCCGTAGGAGAATTTAAAGGCGAGTTGGGAGATTTGTTTGTTGAGGTAAAAGTTAACAAAGAGGCAGGAACACTGACAATTTCAGACCGAGGAATCGGTATGACAGAAGAGGAAATTGACAAATACATCAATCAAATTGCATTTTCCGGAGCAGAAGAATTTTTAGAGAAATATAAAAACGATGCCAATGCAATTATTGGTCACTTCGGATTAGGATTCTACTCCTCTTTTATGGTTTCTAAAAAAGTAGAAATAGTTACAAAATCTTATAAAGATGGTGCAAAAGCCGTAAAATGGAGTTGCGATGGAAGTCCGGAATACACAATAGAAGAGATTCAAAAATCAGACAGAGGAACAGACATTGTTCTTTATATCGATGATGAAAACAAAGACTTCTTAGAAGAGAGTAAAATCAACGAGTTGTTGACCAAATATTGCAAATTCTTAGCAATTCCGATTGTTTTCGGAAAGAAAAAAGAGTGGAAAGACGGAAAACAAGTTGATACAGAAGAAAATAATATAATCAACAATACGCAACCGGCTTGGACAAAAAAACCAAGTGACTTAAAAGAAGAGGATTACATAAACTTCTACAAAGAACTTTATCCTTATAGCGAAGATCCGCTATTCTATATTCACTTAAATGTTGATTTTCCATTCAACTTGACAGGTATTCTATATTTCCCTAAAATCAAGAATAGCTTCGAAATACAAAAGAACAAAATCCAACTATATTGTAACCAAGTATTTGTTACAGACTCAGTAGAAGGAATTGTACCTGAGTATCTGACATTACTTCATGGAGTTATTGACTCTCCGGATATTCCATTGAATGTATCAAGAAGTTACCTACAAAGTGATTCAAACGTAAAAAAAATCTCCAACCACATTACCAAAAAGGTTGCAGACCGCTTACAAGAGATCTTCAAACAACAAAGAGAGGAGTTTGAAAGCAAATGGGACAATCTTAAAATATTCATCGAATATGGGATGTTAACTGATGAGAAATTTGCGGAACGAGCAGAATCTTTTGTATTATTAAAAAATATCGATGGAAAATACTTCACATTAGAAGAATACAAAACATTGGTTAGCGAAAACCATAAAGACAAAGACGGGAATATCATCTATCTTTACGCAACCAACAAAGAAGAACAACATAGCTACATCGAAGCTGCGAAAGCAAAAGGATACGATGTATTGTTGATGGACGGACAATTGGACTCTCACTTTATCAGTAGATTAGAGCAAAAATCAGAAGGTAAGATTCGTTACACACGAGTGGATTCAGACGTAATTGAAAAACTAATTCAGAAAGAAGATGCAAAACAAGTTAGTCTGAATGCAGACGAGCAAGATGCACTCATAAGTATTTTCAGCGCTCAACTACCGGAAAACGATAAGAACAACTTTATTGTCTCTTTCGAAAGTTTATCATCAGAAAGTCAACCGACATATATCACACAAAACGAGTTCATGCGAAGAATGAAAGAGATGTCTGCTGCACAATCAGGAATGAATTTTTATGGAGAGATGCCGGATAGTTACAACTTTGTTGTTAACACAGAACACCCACTCATCAAACGCATTTTAGAAGATGAAAAAACACAGTGTAGCCAAGAAGTATCCCCTATTTCAAACAAGATTTCTGAATTAGAGGCAAAACGAAAAGAGTTGCAAGGAGATAAAAAAGAGAGTGAATTGGATCAAGCAACCAAAGATGAAATCAAAAAAATCGATGGAGAAATTTCAGAATCCAAAGCACAGAAAAAAGCTGTGTTCAGCAAATATTCATCAGAAAATAAAGAAGTTCGACAATTGGTTGATTTAGCATTGTTGTCAAATAACCTTTTGAAAGGAGAAGCATTAAGCGCCTTTATCAAAAGAAGCATTGAAATGATGTAAGAATACATTACACAAACTTCTAAAAATCAAGTTATTAACTAACCATCAAAAGGGAAGATAAAAAATTCTTCCCTTTTTGTTTTAAAAAAAAGATATATCTACTCGTCAATTCATTCAAAATTTGTACTTTTGCGGAAAATTAACAAAAAGAGAATGACAGAGAAGGAAGAATATCCTCAGCATCCGGTTTATGACAAAAACAGCATTGAGTTTGTCACTGTAGCGGCACAATTTTGTTCATTTGTTGAAAATTGTCAACAGATGAGCAGAGGGGATTTTTTCGACAAATTACCCAAGCTATTATCACTACTCTATCTTAAAACAGCAGTAGTTCCTACAATGAATGACTCATCATATTCTGATTTAACACAATATGTTACAGAAGAGAGTTATGAATATATACAAATGAAAATTAAATCTGTTATTGGTCAGCACGATGAATATTTGGATGTGTTCGTTGAAGATATGCAATATAGCGACACTCCTATTCTATGCAACATATCTGAAGACATTTCGGACATCTACCAAGATTTGAAAGATATGATTTGTAATTTCCAAACGGCTGATATAGACATAATGAATGATTCTTTAAAGGATTGCGTTGACAATTTTAAATCTTTTTGGGGACAAAAATTATTAAATGCGTTAAGAGCATTGCATAATATAAGATACTCAAATGAAGATTTCGAAGACAATCCATATAATAATTACGAAAACAACGAACATGATTTCTTCGCAGAATAACATATTTAGAACATCCATCACCAAAGAGGAAATAGCTATGCTTCCTATAGAAGAATTCAGTGGTACGATTGAAGTTATAGAAACCAAGGAAGAAGCAAAGAAAGCTCTTGACATTCTAAAAACTCAACCTATTTTAGGTTTTGATTCCGAAACGAAACCATCTTTTACAAAAGGGAAAAGTAATAATGTTTGCTTAATTCAATTGAGTACTCTATCAACGTGCTATTTGTTCAGAATCAATAAAGATGAAATGCTTCCTGAAATCATTGAAGAGATAATGAAAAACGAGAAGATAACAAAAATCGGACTATCGTTGAAAGATGATTTCACAGGAATCAATAAACTTCAAAAATTCAAACCTAACAATTGTATAGATCTTCAAAAGTATGTCAAACAATTTGGTATAACTGATAATAGTTTATCAAAAATTTATGCCATCATTTTTAATAAAAAAATATCAAAATCACAACGACTAACCAATTGGGAAGCCGAAACATTGACTGAAAAACAGAAAAATTATGCTGCACTCGATGCTTGGGCTGCTTTAGTTATATATCAACAATTAGAATCGAAACTAATATTATAGAACAAAAATAATAAATCAAAATGGGCGGTTTTTTTGGCACAATCAAAAAGAGTAGTTGTTTAATGGATCTTTTCTACGGAATTGATTACAACTCTCACCTAGGCACCAAAAGAGGTGGTATGGCTATGTACGACAAAGAAATTGGATTTACTAGAAGTATTCACAACCTTGAAAATTCGTATTTCCGTACTAAATTTGAACCAAACTTACCTAAATTCAAAGGAAATTCCGGTATTGGTGTTATCAGTGATACGGATGCTCAACCTATTATTTTCAATTCTCATTTAGGACGTTTTGCCATCGTTACTATTGCTTGTATAAATAATATTGACGAACTGAGTCAAGAACTTTTAGACAAAAAGATGCCTTTCTCTGAAATGAGTTCCGGGAAAATTAATCAAACAGAATTAATCGCTCTACTTATTTCTGAAGAGGATTCTTTTGTTGCAGGTATAGAGAATGTCCAGAAAAAAATCAATGGTTCATGCTCCATCTTGTTATTAACAGAGAATGAAATTATTGCAGCGCGAGATAAATTGGGGCGTCTTCCAATGGTTATCGCACAAAAAGAAGAGGGATATGCTGTATCTTGCGAATCTTGCTCTTTTCATAATTTGGAATATGAACCATGCTATAATTTAGGTCCCGGCGAAATCGTAAAAGTAACAGCTGATGGATACGAACAACTTCGCGCACCGGGAAAAAAGATGCAAATCTGCTCATTCCTTTGGGTTTACTATGGCTACCCGGTCAGCACCTATGAAAATATAAATGCCGATGCTACAAGGCACTGCGCAGGATGCTTAATGGGGAAAAAAGATGATTGCAAAGCCGACTATGTTGCTGCAGTTCCTGATTCAGGAATTGGTTTTGCAATCGGATATTCTAACGGAAGTGGAATACCTTACAAAAGAGCTATCATAAAATACACCCCTACTTGGCCAAGAAGTTTTACCCCGGCATCTCAAGAGATTCGTAAATTGGTGGCTAAAATGAAATTGATTCCAAATAAACAATTATTAAATAATAGCAAAGTGATCTTCTGCGATGATTCAATTGTTCGTGGTACTCAATTGTCTGATAATGTCAGCGCATTATTCTCTTACGGAGCAAAAGAGGTACACATGAGAATTTCTTGTCCTCCTCTTATTTATCCTTGTAAGTTCTTAAATTTCGCATCTAAAAATAGCGATTTGGACTTAATCACTAGACGAATCATTCAAAAATTTGAAGGAAGACACGATATTAATTTGGACAAATACAAAACAACAAATTCTCCAGAATATAATCGTTTGGTGGAAGAAATTCGCTCTACATTCAATCTTAATTCATTGAAATTTAGCACAATCGAAGATTTAACGGAGGCAATTGGTCTCCCAAAAGATCAAATTTGTACACACTGTTTCGATGGTTCAAGTTATTATTGATAGACGGACTTAAAGCATATATTTCGTCATCTTTGTTGTTGTTTTTGAACAATATACATTCATCTTTTTTGATAATAGTCCTCTATTAACTGCAAAAGAGAGAATAAAAATAGATTCAAAAATACCTCACAGATATACACAGAATAAAAGTAAATTCTATAAATCTGGTCGAGATGATTTTGAAGAACATTTGAGTTTGAT
>JAEIGA010013466.1_pt1 | contig 12445 bp, 12 predicted proteins | sample 9270691 | NCBI WGS metagenome assembly JAEIGA01 (sample SAMN17057246, study PRJNA624740) | gut metagenome | biome: biome; isolation source: fecal sample | host: Bos grunniens | place: China: Xizang | collected 2019
AATACTGTTCATCGACGAATTCCACACTATCGTCGGAGCTGGAGGAGCATCAGGAAGTCTGGATGCAGCGAACATGCTCAAGCCAGCCCTGGCAAGAGGAGACATCCAGTGCATAGGAGCCACCACTATGGACGAATTCAGGAAAACCGTGGAGAAGGATGGAGCCCTGGACAGAAGGTTCCAGAAGATTGTTGTGGAGCACACAGATATTCCTCAATCCATATCGATCCTGGACAGGCTGAAGACAAACTATGAAAAGCATCATAATGTCATCTACACAGACGAAGCCCTGGAGGCATGCGTCAGGATGTCAGAGAGATACATCACGGACAGATGTCTGCCGGACAAGGCGATAGATGCTATGGACGAGGCCGGCTCGATGGTAAGGCTCAAGAATCCCGACAAGACAGGACAGGTCACAGTGGACGATGTCGCTCAGGTGATCTCAAAGATGACCGGAATACCATCCGGCAAAGTAGCCGAGGGAGAGGGAGGAAAGCTCATGAAGATGAAATCCAAGCTGCAGGAAAGGATCATAGGACAGGACGAGGCGATAGACAATGTGGTGCGCGCCATCCAAAGAAACCGTGCCGGCATCAAGGATCCGGCCAAACCTATCGGAACGTTTATCTTCTTTGGACCGACTGGAGTGGGCAAGACTCAGCTCGCAAAATCACTGGCCGAATATCTGTTTGACTCAGAAGACAACATGATCAGACTGGACATGAGCGAATACATGGAGAAGTTCAACGTGTCCAGACTCATCGGAGCGCCTCCGGGATATGTCGGATTCGAGGAAGGAGGGCAGCTCAGCGAACGCGTCAGACGCAAGCCATATTGCGTCGTGCTGCTTGATGAAATCGAAAAAGCTCACCCGGATGTATTCAATCTGCTCCTGCAGGTCATGGATGAAGGAAGACTTACAGACAGCAACGGAAGGACCGTAAGCTTCCGCAATACAATCCTTATCATGACATCCAATGTGGGAAGCCGGGAGCTTGACGAATACGGAAGCGGAGTGGGATTCAACACCGCAGGCAAAAATGTGGCGGTCAACAGGAAGACCGTACTTGAAAAGGCCGTAAAGAAGGCATTCCCTCCGGAATTCATAAACAGGGTTGACGAACAGGTATTCTTTAACCATCTCAGCAAGGATGACATCGAAAAGATCATCGACATCGAGCTCAAAGGTCTCAGAAGACGCGTGCGCGAGGCTGGATTTGACCTAAAGGTGACTGCCGGAGCGAAAAGGCTTGTGGCTGATGTCGGATATGATCCAAGCTACGGCGCCAGACCGCTCAAACGCGCCATTCAGCGAATGATTGAAGACCCTGTGTCGGAACACATCATTGCGGAAAGGATACTGTCCGGCAAAGGATTCAACGGACATGAAAGGATCAGAGTAAGCCTTTCAAAGGACAAGGAGAGCACTCTGGTCGAGTGGTGCTAAGCAACTTTGACATCCATCATCTCCAGATCCATGTCATTGATCATGTCCACCAAAGTGTTGTAAGATGTTTCCGAAGCGAACATTGAGCTGAGGTTTGAGAAAGTGAAATCAGTATTCATGGCATTCAGTATTAATGGTTTCTATCATTTACTGATGCAAAGATATAACACCATTGTGCCAATTTATAGCACACGACAAAAACTCATTGAAAATGAAAATTAAATCAACTCTTATCATCCTCCTGGCAGCTATAGGCATGTGCCAGGCAACAACAAGCAATGGCCAGGCAAAGGCAGACACAACATATCTTTATGCACAAAAGGGAGAATGGAGTCTGTACATGGACATCCACGAGCCAGCTGAAGGAAAGACCACAACTCCTGAGGGTCTCGAGAAGCCGACAATCATCTTCATGTTCGGAGGCGGATTCATTCATGGAACGCGCGACAACGAAAGTTATGCAAAGTGGTTCGATCAGATGAATGCAGACGGGTACAGAATCGTATCCATTGACTACAGGCTTGGACTGAGGGGAGTAAAAAAAGTGGGAGTTGCTCAGGTCAACGTGCTTGACAAGGCCATCCACATGGCGGTGGAGGACCTTTTCTCTGCCACAAACTTCATCATCGATAACTCAGAACAGCTTGGCATTGACCCTGACAATATGGTAATCAGCGGATCATCTGCAGGAGCTATTTCCGTAATGCAGGCAGAATATGAGATATGCAACCGCACTTCATATGCGGAAGTTCTGCCTGAGGATTTCAATTACGTCGGCGTAATGTCATTCTCTGGAGCCATCCTCTCAAGAAAAGGCAAGGTAAAATACAAGAATGATCCATGTCCGACACTCATGCTGCACGGAACTGCAGACGAACTGGTACCATACAAACAGATCGCCTTCTTCAATATAGGATTCTTCGGAGGCGGAAAGCTGGTGAAGAGATTTGAGAAGTTTGACCTAAACTACAACATGTATCATTTCGTCGGATATGGCCACGAAGTAGCCGGATCGATGGAGACGACAACAGATCTGCAGAGAGACTTCCTCGAGCGCAATGTGATGCAGAAGAAAAAGAGGATAGTGGAGGCCTGGATTTCAGATCCAGACGTATACAAGGGATTCGGTCCACAATCCCGCGACGAACTCTATAAGTAAAGAAAAAATGCAGACCATCGGGTCTGCATTTTTTCTTTATTCTGCAAGTTTGTCCAGACAAAGCTCTACAAGTTTTCTTACCTGGGCCTTATAATCAGGATTGCTTGCCTTGTGATGGCGGTGTGCTATGATGCAGCACACTGTGCCGGCATTATGTCCCAGATGCGCGGCGATACCTGCTATTGCAGAGCCTTCCATCTCGAAGTTTGTGACCTTCTCATCGCCAAAGCGGAAGCTCTCGAATGTGTCAAGCATGTCAGGCATAGCAAGCGGCATACGGATCACACGTCCCTGAGGGCCATAGAAGCCTGATGCTGCTATAGTCATACCCTTGATCGTGCAGTCCTTGAACTTGTCGATCATCTTCTGACCAGCTCGTACGAAATACGGATCAGGGAGATGGTTGTTCCAGCCGGTGTGCTTCTTGAAAGCCTCTTCGATGTCAAGAAGAGATATCTTATCCCTGTCTGCATACCAGTTCATCAGACCGTCGCAACCGACAGAAATATGTGAGAATACGAAACCACCGATCGGAATCTCAGGCTGTATTGCCCCGGAAGTACCGATTCGGAGAATGTTGAGAGTCCTGTGCTCAGGCTTCACTTCCCTGGTCTCGAAATCTACGTTTGCAAGGGCATCAAGTTCGTTCATCACGATGTCGATGTTGTCCGTACCGATACCAGTTGAAAGAACCGTCATTCTCACACCTTTATACTTGCCTGTAATGGAAACGAACTCGCGCGATGCGTGCCTGAACTCCTTCTCCTCAAAGTACTCTGCGACCATGTCTGCACGGCCCGGATCACCCACCAGGATGACTGTGTCAGCAAGTTCCTCTGGACGGAGGTGAAGATGGAACACCGAGCCATCACCATTGATTATAAGTTCTGATTCTGCTATTCTCATAGTCTTGTAAATTATCAATAATCCCTCAAATTTAGTTTTTTCCTCCGAATTTTCCTATTTTTGTGCCAACTAATGATAATACTATGTGGAAAAGAATTCAGACGCTATACCTGGCCATTTCGACCGGACTGGTCGTTTCGCTGTTCTTCTGCAGGTTTGGTACAGACCTCACGCAGACAGGCGATGATGCCGTCATAATGTATTACGAATACATTCCTTATCTGCTGATGCTCATCATGCTGCTTACAGCCAATGTGTTCGCGATTTGCACATACAAGACTCCGATGCTACAGGCAAGAGTGAGCATCATTGCCGCTCTTGCAATGCTAGGATTCCAGATATGGCTGGGGATCGACTTCTTCATGTACAAGAGCCAGATGACATTCTCTGTTACAATGCTGTTTCCTCTGCTCATGTCATTCCTCAATTTCCTTGCAGGACGAAGTGCAATGGTTGACGGATTCACAGTGCAGGCAGCTCACCGCAGAATGAACCAGCGTAAAGCAAAAAGAAAGTAAGTCTTCTGCGACTTACTTTCTTTTTTGATTATTTACCTGCCAGTTCGTTTGCTCTTTCAAGAGCTGGAACAATGTGCGGGAATATGTTCTCATTGCCGATTTCCTTGTCCACACCAAACTTCTTGAGTGTTTCATAGACCTTGTCGGTAACTCCGGAAAGGATAACTGTCACTCCCCTCTTGCGTGTGCGTTCGCAAAGGTTTCTGAGGTTGTTGACACCTGTCGAATCAATGAACGGCACTCTGCGCATTCTGATTATGCGGACCTTCACACTACCGCTCTTTGTCCCCTCAAGTTCCTCAAAACGGCTCGCAAGTCCAAAGAAGAACGGACCATCAATTTCATAAACCTCGACTCCATCAGGAATGGTAAGGCGGTCTGTATCTTCCATTGAAGCCTTCTCAGGATCTTCTGTTGCAGCGATTGTATCACTCTGCATGACATTGACATGGGTCGTCTGCATGACGCGACGCACAAAAAGCACGATGGCAAGCACAACTCCAACCTCAATAGCGATGGTAAGGTCGAAGATCACGGTAAGGAAGAATGTGATAAGGAGCACAGCCACATCAGATTTGTCGCCACGGAGCAGATACTTGAATGTCCTCCACTCACTCATATTATACGCAACCTGCACGAGGATCGCGGCAAGACAAGCCATAGGAACATATGAAACATATGGCATGAGGAAGAGGAAGATCAAGAGCAGCACTACAGCATGCACCAGACCGGTGACAGGAGACTTACCTCCATTGTTGATGCTGGCCATGGTACGAGCAAGAGCACCTGTCGCAGGGATACCGCCGAAGAGCGGAGTCACGATGTTTGCAACTCCCTGTCCGATAAGTTCTGTGTTGGCATGATGTCGCTTTCCTGTCGCACCATCAGCAACCATTGCAGCCAAAAGCGACTCCACAGCACAAAGGATAGCAATCGTAAATGCTGGAGAAAGCAGGTCAGGGAGCTTAGAGAACTCAAACTCTGACAGGTTCAATCCCCAAGCACCTTCAGAAGAAGACGACACTCCAGAACCGATTGTAGCAAACTGGAAGTCTGTGTAATTTCCCACAAGAAGAGAAACCACGACTGCGAAAATCAAGGCGATCAGAGATCCTGGAACCTTCTTTGTGACGCGCTTCCATGAGAAGCAGATAAAGAGACAGCCAAAACTCAACAGCATCTCCCTCCAGTCAATGGAGCCCTCTGAAAAATAGAATATCCACTTTCTGATGAACTCACTGGGCACTCCTGAGTAGAACTCTTCAGGCATTTCTCCGAGACCAAGTCCGAAGAAATTGTTCATCTGTGTGGAGAAGATGGTCAGGGCAATACCGCTGGTGAATCCTACAACGATAGGGTATGGAATATATTTGAATATCGCTCCCATCTTGAACACTCCCATAAGGACGAGGAATATACCTGCCATAATGGTTGCGATAAGCAGTCCCTGGAAACCATAGCCGGAGATAATTCCGGTGATGATGACGATAAATGCTCCGGTAGGTCCTCCGATGAGAAAGTCAGAGCCGCCAAAGAACGAGATGAGGAAACCTGCAATGATAGCGGTTATCAATCCGTTCTGGGGCGGCACACCACTAGCTGTAGCAAATGCGATAGCCAATGGGAGAGCAATGATGCCGACGATAAGGCCTGCCATGAGATCAGAGGCGAAAGACGCCTTGTCATACTGACCTTTCTTAAACAGCCCGAACAATTTGGGCTGGAATACTTCTTTCATGTTAAATTTCATATCCACTAATATTAACTACACTATTCTGACGGCTTCTCAAAAAAAGAGAAATGAACATTTCCGTATTTCCTCTCCTTCACGAAGAACGGATGTTCTGAAAAATTGAACTCCTCCGGGTGTTCCAGAATAAAATATGCTCCCGGATGAAGTATGTCACGTTCAAAGACCTTCTCAGGTATGTTTGCCAGGCCATCCAAGGCATACGGAGGATCAGCAAAGATAATATCAAACTTTTCGTGGCATATTTCAAGGAACTCGAATACATTATGCCTCACCACTGTCAGATTGTCCATTCTAAACTTTGATGCCTGAGACTTGATGAAGTTGGCATGCAGCGGAAGCATTTCCACACAGTAGACACGCTCAGCCCCACGGGATGCAAATTCAAACGAAATGGCACCTGTGCCTCCAAACAGATCAAGAACCTTCAGTCCATCCATCTCATATTCATTATTAAGAATATTGAACAGACCCTCCTTGGCAAAATCTGTTGTAGGGCGAGCCTTATATCCTTGCGGTGGCAAGATTGTCTTGCCACGAAGTTTTCCGCCTATTATCCTCATAATTACATCTGTTCTACGTTCCTGAAATAACGATATAACGACATTTCCTGATCTGCCTCCAGAGGAGTCCTGAAGTAGATTGAAGACACCTCGGGATTAAGCTGAAGCTTCTTCATTGCCAAAAAGATGAAATACTGGGCCGTAGTAAAATCTGGAGCCTTGAATGTGTTGCAGAATAAAAGGCTCTTTCCCTGAGCAATCACAAGATACAGGTTTTCATCCTTATATGAAGCAAGAATCTTGTTGTACTCAGGAATGTCTGAAAGATGCTTCAGCATATAATATGATTCCGGGAGAGGTCTGGCCTTTGTGCCATCAACACGAAGCACCGTCTCGGCAACGACTCGGGAGATTGAACCCACCACCGTGTTGGAATACAACATCACAGCAGCGTGGTCCGGAACACTTACATACTCTACATTGTCATCATCTGCCAATGAAACGACATCAGACAACATCTGGCGGGAGTTTTCCGGCTGATGGAATTGAGACGGCACCAACGCGAACTTTGGTGTAAAGACAGACACCTCAACCTCAGAGTAACGTTTCTGAAGTTCTGGCGTGCTGAATATGCGGTCAGGACTCATCCATCCAGATGACTGCACCTGACCATCAGCCTGTAACTTAAAAGAATATCCACTCAAGCCGACTTGAATGGATATTCTGTCTGTCATATCTATCATAGTCATACGACTACTCCCAGTTTCCTGCGTTGTTGTTTGGCTTCTCTATATCGCCGACCTTAAGTCCTGGATAAAGCTCAAGGTCTTCTCTCTCAGCGATTACGTTTACAACAAGCTGTCTGTCGAGACCTCTGAGAAGAGATGCATATGGCACGCGAGCCTCAAACAAAGGCACCTTCACACCTGAAACCTCTCTTACATCTGCCTTGAGTGCAATTGAATCATTGCTGAATGGAATGTAAGCAAGTGAGTCAATGTTGAACTTAGCTCTCTCATTGAAAAGAGTATCTTTTACAGGGATGAGGCTCTCAACCGAGCAAACGATCTTCAAAGTCTTGTCAGCAAGATATGCCTCATAAAGCTTAGCCTGCATATCCTTATCCTTTACACCCTTAGACTTGAACTGCTTCTGGAGCGCAGATGTGTTTGCTACTGCAAGAGAGTCGTCCATTGAACCGATCTGAAGAACGACCTTCATAGAACCCTCGTTATAGAAATGCTTGAGGGAGTCCATTGCAGACGCATAGTAACCTTTAACATTCTTGTGCGCCTCCTGAAGAGTGCGGATATCCTTAAGTTTCTGAATAGCAACTGCCTCACGCGAAGCCTTTGCCTCGTCAAAACGTACAGGCTCTGCAATGCTCTCAAAGTTCATGTAAACGAGAGCTACGATAGCTGCAGGCAAAAGAAGAAGTGTAATAACTGCCTTAATGATTTTTGGTCCCATTATGTTTTTTATTTATTTTATACTTTTCAAAATGCCGGACAAAGTTAGAAAATTCATTTATGAAATGCAATATAATTTTGTAATTTTGCAAAATCAAAAAACGCTTACATGAAGTCAATCAACCCAGAAGATATAAAAAGATTGGATCTGATACTCAGCCGGTCGCAGAAAACAGCGATTGTGACACACATGAAACCGGATGGAGACGCAGCAGGCAGCACAACCGCAATGTATCATTTCCTCAAACAATACACTCAGGCAGAAGTAAAGATCGTGCTGAACGACAGATTTCAAAGTTCTCTTGAATTTCTGACCGACCGACAAAGTAAAGAGAACATATACATTTATTCCGATCAGCCTGAGCTTGCTTCAGATGCCATCACGAATGCAGACACCATCATATGTCTGGACTTCAATGCATTCCACAGAACAGACAAACTGTGCTATATTCTGGAAAATACCAAGGCGACAAAGGTTCTGATAGATCACCATCTTTATCCGGACACGGACAGATTTGACCTCATCTTCTCAGAAACAGAGACTTCATCCGCATGCGAGCTTCTATACAGTATCCTGATGTCGATGCCGCAGATCCGTCAGGATGCGTCCAGACTGCCCGCTGCAGCAGCCATGTCACTGATGACCGGCATGACCACAGACACAAACAACTTCGCGAATTCCGTATACCCATCCACATTGACAATGGCATCCACATTGCTTGCTGCCGGGGTGGACAGAGACTACATCCTCAGCTGCCTTTACAACCAGCACAGCGAGAACCGGCTCAGGCTGATGGGGCACATGATGAAAGACCTGCTCACAATAACGGATGACGGCGCGGCATACATGATACTTGACATGGAGACGCAGAAGAAATACAACGTGCAGGAGGGCGATACAGAGGGTTTTGTAAACATGCCGTTATCTATTGCGGATGTCCGCATGAGCCTACTTCTGAAAGAAGACACAGACAGGATCAGGGTGTCGATAAGATCTAAAAAAGGAACGTCCGCAAACAGATGCGCCCGTCTTTACTTCAATGGAGGGGGCCACGAAAATGCAGCCGGAGGAAGACTGGACATACCGGTTACAGAAGTAGAACAGTATATCAAGGAACACGTACACACATACCTTACAGAAGATGAAGATTAATAAAGGAACCATATTATTTACCGCACTGCTGTGCCTTGCCGCCAGTTCATGCGTCAAGGAAAAGCTTGAGACCATTTACAAGAAGCAGGAGTCACAGATAGATTCATACCTGAGCAAGAACAATACTGCCAAAAGAGATTCCACAATTTTGAATGAGGATGGCACGACAAAAGACACTACATGGACAGAAAATCTGGAGATCGTATATAACAACGGTGCGGCAAGACTGATCAAGAACAAGGGAACAGGACCTAAACTATCAGCCAGTGGAGCTGTGTCATTCTACTATGCAGGATATGTCTTCAAGGGAGGATCGGTAAGCGCGTCAAATCTCTTTGCAACCAATCATCAGACCACAGCAGAGACTTCTGATTTCGAGGTGACAGATCCGGACTACTCTATATTCGAGGTAAACATGGCTGATACAGAATTGATTGAAGGACTCAGAAACGGACTAGAGGGAGTACGTGCCGGAGAGGAATGCGAAATTCTTTTCACAGCCAAATATGGCTATGGAAACCGCACATTCGGCATTATTCCTGCAAATTCCGCACTGCTTTACAGAATATGGGTGGTGGGAGTATCCAATGACTGATGATTTTTATTATCTTTGCAAGTTGATTTTTATTAGAGAACATGAAAAAGAAATTTTTGACAATCGCATACATCGCAGCTGCCATCTTTGCAACAAGCTGTGCCAAGACTGAAAAGGTCGGTCCGAATGACGCCTATCAGCGTTACTTTGATGCATGGATGCATCTGAATCACCCGGATGCCCAGCCTACAGGACTTGGAATATATATTATAGAGGAGGAACTCGGAAATGGAGAGAATGTAGGAGAGGCAGGACAGGTGTTCATTGACTATAAGGTAACAGACCTTGACGGCAACATCTCATCATACAGCGATGCAACGACTGCAAAACAGCTGGGCACATACAAGGAGACCACATATTATGGGCCAAGTTTCTGGTCCACAGCCAAGACTACCCTACCTGCCGGAGTAAGGGAAGCCATCGTAGGGGCGCCGATAGGCACATACAGGAAAATCATCGTTCCAAGCTGGCTCATGTCATACCAGGCATATGACAGCGAGGAAGATTACCTGAATCCCCCTCTTAAAAAGGACGAGAAATATGATCCGTCAAGCTACTCGAACTCAATTTATGAATTCACTATCAGAGACTACACTGAAAACATGGACCAGTGGCAGATCGACTCTATCGGAAGATTCTTTGCAAACAATGTAGTGAAAATTGACGGAAAACCTGCAGACGAGACATTCGTGACAGCAGAAGGAAATCAGATGACAGCAGCAGATTCCGTATCTACAGGATTCTACTACAAGCAGTTAAGAGCACCTGTTGACACTGCTTCATTCCCAACTGACACGACTATATACATTAATTATGTAGGTAAGCTTCTCAACGGACTCGTGTTTGACACCAACGTAGAAAGAGTGGCAAAAGACAACAGCCTTTATACTCCTGGCAAGGCATACGGCCCTACAAAAATCAAATGGGGAGAAGACTATTCTTCAATCACAATGGGTTCAGACGAAAGCACAGTCATTTCAGGCTTCGCCAAGACGCTTTGGGAGATGAAGGCAATGGAGAAAGGTGTGGGCGTATTCTATTCAAACCTCGGATATTCATACTCCGGCAGCGGATCAAGCATTCCAGGTTATGCTCCCCTGATCTTCGAAATCGAAATTGTAGCTAAGCCGGAGGAGTAAGATGGCAGGCGCAACCAGAGAAATCCCCACAGAACTCGGAACAAAGGATGTCGGCAAGCTGCTGAAACAGTATGCTATGCCGGCAATCATTGCACAGATTGCAGCATCACTGTATAACATGGTGGACAGCATCTACATCGGTCACCTTCCTGGTGGAGCCGGTGCTGATGCCATATCCGGACTGGCCATTACATTTCCACTGATGAACCTATCCACTGCTTTCGGCACCTTGGTCGGAGCCGGAGCAGCCACAATGATCTCGATACTGCTTGGTCAGAAGCATTATCACATGGGTAACAAGGTATTGGGAAACGTAGTCAGTCTTAATATAATAATAGGTCTGCTGTTCATGGTCGGAACCTTGTTCTACATCGACCCTATTCTGACATTCTTCGGAGCCAGTGCCAAGACACTTCCTTACGCAAAAGATTATATCAGCATCATTCTTTACGGAAATGTGATCACACATCTGTATTTCGGACTCAATGCGGCCATGAGGTCGTCTGGCAATCCGAAAAAGGCAATGGGACTGACAATCTTCACGGTCATATTCAACGCAATCCTCGATCCGATATTCATTTTCTGGCTTGATATGGGAATTGCTGGCGCAGCATGGGCAACAGTCATTGCACAGGTAGCTGCAATGCTTATAGTAATGCACCATTTCAACAACCAGAACAGAGCAATCCATTTTGAAAAGGGCATATTCAGATTGAACTGGAATGTAGCTAAGAAATCTCTGGTGATCGGAACGGGACCATTCCTGATGAATCTTGCAGCGTGCGTAGTCACACTGTTCATCAACCAGCAATTAAGAGACTTCAGCGGAACAATAGACGAGGGCGACACATACATCGGAGCTTACGGAATCTGCAACCGTATCATCTTCATATTCATCATGATCTGCATGGGCCTCAACCAGGGTATGCAGCCTATTGCAGGATACAACTACGGTGCGAAGCTCTACTCAAGAGTGAAGGATGTATTCTGGAAGACAGCAAAGATCGCCATGATCACAACCACTGTCTGCTTCCTGATAGGCATGTTCATTCCAGAACTGGCATGCGGAATCTTCACAACAGATGAAAATCTGCTTGAGATCTCTGCCAGAGGAATGAGGCTCATCACACTGATGTTTCCTATCGTGGGACTTCAGATGATCGGAACAAACTTTTTCCAGAGTCTCGGCCTGGTGAAGAAATCAATAATTCTGTCCCTGTCAAGACAACTGCTCATGCTGCTTCCGCTGCTATACACTCTTCCACAGTGGATTGGTACAGACGGTGTTTGGCTGAGTTTCCCTATATCGGATCTGCTGTCTACAATACTCACTGTGATACTACTTAGAAGACTGTTCAAGAAATTCAACACTCTTCATGACGGCGACAGCGCCAATTCCCTGGACGGACAATTATAAGAAACTTTCAGACCTACAATGAAAAGAAGAAGATCATCAGGAAAAAGACGATCAAGGATGCTCGTATGGCTTACTCTGGGCCTGACGGCAATCTTCATCATAGCAGCCAGGACAGACATGGAACCTGCTGTCACACAGGAGAATGAAGAAGAGACTGTCATTCCTATTAAGGAACTGAACAAGGAACTGACAAACGAGATGTCAATGGTTGCTGAGCTCGAAGGACTTGACAGAAGAATTGAAAAGTATCTGACCAGATGGCACATCAAAGGTGCATCGCTCGCAATCACCCGAAATGACTCTCTCGTATATGCCAAGGGTTATGGATGGGCAGAGGAGGAAAAGGAGATCAAGATGGAGCCTGGCCACATAATGAGGGTGGCATC
>JAEIGA010013467.1_pt1 | contig 12445 bp, 12 predicted proteins | sample 9270691 | NCBI WGS metagenome assembly JAEIGA01 (sample SAMN17057246, study PRJNA624740) | gut metagenome | biome: biome; isolation source: fecal sample | host: Bos grunniens | place: China: Xizang | collected 2019
AAATTTAATAAAAATAAAAACTGCCGGTCGCCCGGCAGTAAAATTATTCATAAAGAAGCTTTTCAAGAAATTTCTCGTTAAACTTTACAGAATAAATAATGTTGAGACCTTCTTTAGAAGGTATAATATCGGGACCAGCTTTTTCAAGACAATAGAGCAGTTGCTGTAAAAACTCGATTTTATCTTTTCCAAAATATTTTTTAACATATTTATTTGAAATTAAATATTTAACCCTATAGAGACGTTTTTTACATTCTGAAATATAATAATCAACATATTCAGGTTTATTTATATTGTTCTCTGTATTAAGAATAAAAATACCATATCCATCATGCGAAACACAATAAATGAAATCCAACACACTGTCAATATAATACTGAGAAAAACTTGTCATAGCAAATCCTCCTTTAATAAAAAAGCGTTGTTTTTTTGTTTACAGGTAGAGTATAGCAAAAATATGTTACAAAGCAAGAAACAAAATGTTAACAATTTATTAACTTTATTTGACAAAAGAATTACGTTATGCTATATTAAAATAAAGGGGGTAAAAATCATGTATATTATAACAATTATGAAGACCACGCCGCAGGAGGTATCAGTTAAGAAGGAAACTGCAGCCACATTATCCGGGGCCCAGAGTTATGTAAGTCAGGTGGCTGAAGGAGTATCTGTAAAAATAAGTTATAAAAAGGACGAATAAAAATGAACAGAGACGAACTAGAAGTAATCATTTCAGAAATACTGGACGATGACAAAAGGGCCGAAAGCGTAACAAAAATTCGCGATGAAATCATAACCATGATTGAAGAAGACGAAACAAAGACCGCAGAAATAGAAAACCAGCGAAACAGAATTTCGACTTTGCAGGAGATAAACGGCCGTCTGGCACTCAGAGTAACAGAAAAAACAGAGAAAAAAGAAGAAAAAGAAGAACCGAAAGAAAAGACAGAAGAAGAAAAAGAAGCAGAAGCAGACGAATATTTTATGAATTTGGGAAAGGAGTTTGAATAAAACTATGAGTATTTTCACACAAGCTTATCAGAAATCTGCAGAACTTAGAACGCTTGCATCTAAAGAGCAGTTGGAAAGATGGGAAGCGGCACCGCATCAGCTGTTGCAAAATCCGGATTTAGCCAGAAAAATCCTCGGTATTATGGCAAGATTGACAGTTACGCCGGAGGTAATCGAAGCAAAAGCCCGTAATTATCTGGAGGAGGCGGGTGTAATCCATGAGATATCCGAACCAATCGGAGCGTATAAACAACATATTTTAATGAGTATTCCACAGGCAGCAGACCCGCAGTTCATGGACATTTGGAATAAAAGCAGTGTAGATCAGCAGCGGATTTGGAAAACTGAAGACAGAGAGTACTTTCAGGATTTGGGAGGACTTGCAATTCAGGTACCAATAACACTTTCTGAGACAGAGTTTAGAGAAGCTTTTGCAACACTCAGTGCAATGGAAAACGTACTGTCTGCAAAAAGAAACGCTGTTGTTACTGCATATAGTTTGAACATGCTGTATAGTGAGTTGGATTGCGTCTCTAAAGCTATCAACGACACTACATTCCCGCGTAAACCGGCACAGGATATCACACTCAGTGAGCAGGTAGACCTTGAAAACATGAGCGATGCAGCATATAAAGAGTTGTTAAAAGTCGTAAGGGCGATTAAGTTTAATCTTACACATTACTTTACAGGAGAATATAACGCCGCAGGATATGCAACAATGCATAAAGACGACGACTTGATTATGCTTGTTCGCGGAGAAATCGCTAAGTATATCGGCGTTGACCTTTTGTTCTCCGCTTATAATAAGGATGAGTTGGGATTTGATATTCCACTTGTACCTGTTCCGAATTTTGGTGGGCTTGCCGGATTTGTGCCGACTTATAACGCAGAAGGGCAGCAGACAAAGGCACTGGAGGATAGTGAAACAATCACCGACCCGAATGAAGATGTTCTCGCTGTAATCACTACAAAAAGATATTTTGTTAAAAATACGAAAAATCCTTTTGTAGTTGAAAGTGCACCATATAACGCACGGGGAAAATATATTTCCATGTATGGAAATTATCTTGGCGGTATAACGGGCATAGCATATGAACCGTTCTTTGTTATAAAGAAACCGACAATTTAAGGAGGGAGGGGGCTATAAAGCCCCCTTTTTGATAATATGGCAAAACAATACACAGTAAAACTTTTTAAGAATACGGGATTTAATTCAGGCAATATCCCGGATAACTCCAGCCTTTTGCAAAATGTGGCACAGGTGACAACGCTGACGCCGAAAGCATGGAAAAGGCAAGACTATTTATTGAGTTATATAAAACTCGCCCTTACATGGGATGAGGTAAAAGAAACAGACTATTTGTCTATACAGGCAGAAAGCGAAACAGAATATTTTTATTTTGTAAATGATATTCTTATGACAACAGAAAAAACAGCTATATTGTCAATAGATCTTGACGAAATAACAACGATGGGCGGGGCCTCCAGTTTAGAGTGGACCGGATGGATTAAACGCTGTCACTGCAAGACGGACGAAATGTTTGAAAACAACGCTCCAGAGCCTTTTGAACAGGTGGACCCGTGGACATATGGAGACGGGGAGCCGATTGTTACAACTTCAGAAAGCGACCCGGGGCGATTTGTTGGTAGTACGGCAGAAATAACAGGAACAGACGGCATCGTGAATAACAAAGAAGGCGTGACTTTTACAGACCCCCTTACAATGGAAAAAATGATGATGCCAACAACAAAAAAGCTGACACATGAAACAGAGTTTTTTACTTATAATTTGCAAGGTTCATACCTCAACAGGTCGTTTAAATTTCCGAATGTTTGTTTTTATGACGGAAATGATGCGAATGTAAACGAAGGTGTAAACATTTTAAGAACAATGGGGGCTGAAGCTTCTATCCTTTATTCATACATAATACCGCGGGAATATATCGAAAGCGTCGGACCAGGACAGAACGCAGACTATTTAAGAATAACAGGAAGCCACGGCGTTTTTCAATCCAACAATCCTTTTAAATGGAAAAACGATATAAAGAACAACAAAGTTTTTTCCGGGCAGTTTTCGAAATATGTTCTTGAATGTCCGGCCAGTGGTAATTATGCAGAATATCAGGCACACGAAATAAGAAATACACATTTGCAGACATTAGAAACCGCCCCGCAATTTCTCTTTTTTGCTGATCCACAGCCGGAGGGGAGACCATATTTCAGACCGTTTTGTTATAAAGGCAATCTCAATGACCTTTTTACTGGAGCTGTTCCCGGCATGTCATGGCTTAATACGCCTATCGCATACGCCACAAGAAGTGGCGAAGCAGTGGACAGGGCCAATCTTGCAATATCGCAAGACTTAGCAGCACGGCGATTAGAAATAGAGCAAACGCACGCAGTACACGAATATAATGCAGGATTATCGAAAGAATTTCTTTCTAAATCCTTTAATTTGGCAAAAGGAGCAGCTACAAAAGACCTGTCTGTTGTTCCTGAAGTACTAGATATGTTCGGAAATGTTGCTAAAAAATCCGTTTTTGAAGAAGGATTGCAGAACGAAAGAACGCTTTACGAGTTAGCTTTAAATGCAGAAAGAAACAAACTTTCGTTAAAAAATGCAACAAAACCGATAGAGATAGCATTCCCTGTTGCAGGTGGAACGCAAAACTATGGGTCCAATATTGGGGTTGTTCATCATTTGCATATATCAGAGGCCGACGCACAACGCCTTGATGATTTCTTCAGTGCTTACGGATACGCAACAAACGAAAGAATGACGGGCGATGTTTTTACAGGAAGAGAGAAACATAACTATGTAGAAGCAAATGCAAGTGTTATTAATGACAATTTCCCTATGTATTTAAGGGAAAGAGCGGCCTTGAGAATAAGTGCCGGGGTTCGAGTATGGCATGTGAAACCAACAGAAACAGACCTTTACAACAATCCTATAACACAGCCTACGCCATAAGGAGAATGAAAAATGTATCTTAATTTATTTAATATTATTGAGGGAGATTATCCGAAGAAATATAAGGGACTTATAGAAAACGATATAAACTTGATGTTGACTTTTATGCACAATGTAAATCTTGTTATGTCATCATACAAAGTAAAAGACCTCCCTATAACATGCAACGAAAGATTTCTTAAAATCTGCCATATATTCCGGGGCAGTATGTGTATGTATAATAGTGAAGAATACGGATTAATAAATCCAATGGGAAGCCCCGGCGGGAAGGTTAATTTCTATCTTGAGCCCGTAAACGTAACGCTTGCAGTAACAGGAAGTGACATAAACGAGCTTAAGTTATCTGGAAAAATAGTTGATATTTATATCGAAGGTGCTGACAATACAAACGCAAAAGCAGTATGGGAAAGGGCAAACTACATGGGAGTTCCCCCTATTTTCGAAATTATGCGTTATTCTGAAATGATGGCCGACACTATGGCCTCCATAAGAACAGCGGCACGAACGCTTAAAATCCCGTGGATTTTGACATGCCCTCCGGAACTTAAAGAACAGCTGGAAAATATCATAGACGATATTGACAAAAACGCCCTTGCAGTTATATCATTAGATTTATCGAAGGCAAACAGAGTAGAACTTTTTGACACAAGAAACAATCCTGAAGTCCTTAAAAGTTTGTGGGAACATTATAGAAACTTACAAAATGAGCTAATGACGAAGCTTGGTATACAAAACCAGAACAACACAGACAAAAGAGAACGCCTTTTAGTTGACGAAGTAAATGCAAATAATGAAGAAATAGACTTGAATGAAGAAAGTTTCATGTATGGACCAACAAGATTTTGCAAAAAATGCAACGATTTTTTCAAAACAAATATGTCTGTTGAAAGAACAACGAAAGGAGAGCGGGCAAATGTTATGCAGAAAGAGACCGAAACTGAAGGACCTACTGAGTGATGGAATTCATAATATATCGTGGCTATGGGGGTTTAATAACAGAATACCTATTGAAGTTCAGGAAGATCTTACGGAATACTATGAGTATTATGAAATTTGCTGCAGTGATCCGGAGGAATTTCATAATTATTTCAGGAGAAATATTAAAAAATTACAGGGTCGTTTTATAAATTTATTGACAGCTGAGTCATACGAAATAGATCCAATGGTAACAAATTATGTAAAAGAAATAACGCTGAGCGACAATTCCGGAAAGCATGACGGCACGGAAACCTCCTCTTCAATGCAGAATGAGAACCAGAACAGCAAAACAGAAAATACAAAAGATTACACTGAAGCAGGCAACAACACAACAACAAACAGAACCACAGACAAAACAAAAGACGAAACGACGAATGTTCTTTCAAAAAATGATCTTACAAAGGAAACAACAGACGAAGTAACAAACGAAACAAAAACAAACAACGGCAACGAAAAAACAGCAGAAGGCACAACAAAAGCAAAAGAAGAAAAGTCCAACGATTACGAAAGCACGACAGCGGCAGAGAACACAGAAGAAGGAAACAGCAAAAGAACAACGCCGGGAGTAACGGAGACAAAGACACACAGCCCGCGGGGGTCGGAAACGGAAACAAAATCATATGGAACAGTGACAGAAGAAGAGACTGGAAGAGAAATAACAACGAAAACAGAAGCAGGCACAGAAAGAGAAGAACACGGTGTAAGTCAGGGATACGAAAAAACCAGCACAAACAGAAAAAGCGGAGAAACAATAACCTCCACAGGCAACGGAGAAATAACGACCGATATGCCAGAAATAGACACGTCTGCAGAGATTGCAGCTATTCAAGCGGCAGCAAATGGCACAATATCTCAACCGGCCATGACATATGCTAATTCTGGCAAGTTTTCAGGAGAAACAACAAAAACAGGGTATAATAACTATGAAGACGAAACAACAGAAACGCAGAACGGTAGCTCATACGATGAAAGAAGTTTTAATAATAGAAGTACGACTAATGAAAGAGTGCCAGACATAACAAAAACAACGAGACACGGGACGCCGGGAGGGCAGGACGCCGACGACACAATAACAAAAACTTTTTCCAATAATCGTGAGGATGTAGATGTTACAACTAGAACAGGATACGACACAGAGACACAGGACCGGAACGAAGATAAAACGAGCATTGGAAGCAAAGAAGGAAAACACAACGCCAACGCAACTGAAGCAGAAAGCAAGATTTCTGAAGCAACAAAAAGCGAAAAAGACGAAATTTCAGGCGTTAAAGCGTCGGGAAGCTACAAAGAAAATAATACAAATTAGGCCAGCGGCTCAGAAAGCAAAGGGGAAAGCACACAAACAGGCTCTAGTGAAAATACAAACAATAAAGCAGGCGTTGAAAACGGTATAAATATAAGCAGTGGCTCAACCGTAAGAGACGAAGCAACGACAAAAAGAACAGAGCAGAAAGAAACAGAAGAAAGAAAAGCTTTCCACTTAGTGCAGGGCAGAAACGGCTACAGCCCGCAGGAATTACTCCAGAGATATCAAGATTTTGTTATCAACAGTAAAGCTTTTGAATGGCTATGCGATGAAATGAAAATATGTTTTAGTATAGAGGAGGTGCGTTTCTAATGTTTTTCCCAGAAGGTTATATTCCAGCAGATGCAACGCAGATTTTTGCAGGGTGTGTACCTGTATCGTACGGCTTCAATGTGAGAAGTTTAAAAGTGAACAAAGCAAGCGGCGGGAGCATCATTACCAACGCAAGCTCCCTTACAGCACAGGCTATTATACATTACACGGAAAACACGGAAAATATAAAAATAGGCATAAGGGGATGCTATATAGAGGAATTTGTAGAAGGTAGAATATACGACGCCGTTATTTACGGAGAAAGAGCAACAGACGGCGTCAGACTTATTCAGGGCCCACAGGCATTAGAAATTCATATTACTGATAATGCGGAGGGGTGGAAAATCTCCAGTGATACAGAATACGGTCTTAATGGTACAATAAAAACAGGCACAAACAACGGAGATGAATATATTGTTTTTTATCGCCCGGAAGTAAACAAAATCGTTAAACAGTTGATTTCTATAACATGGACGGTAAACGGGGCAGCATCCTCTGGGGCTATGATTGAAAATATAACATGGAATAACGACAGGCTTGTTATAACACTGACCGACGGCACGAGCGTCACGAGTCCTCCGCTTACAGGACCGAAAGGCGATGACGGAGAACAGGGCCCACAGGGAATACAGGGCGAAACAGGCCCGCAGGGACCGCCAGGGCAGGACGCACAACTGCCAACAGGACAAAGCGGGGACATTCTTTTATATGGTAGTAACGGTTGGGAAGGAAGCGACCGGGGCGTTCTTGTTCCTGGAACAACGAGCAATAAAAAACGAATTCCACGGCTCCCGGCTTATACACAGGCAGGGTCCGGTATTGAATGGGCTGAAGATACATATATGCAAACGCCGACAGGTGGAAACAACGGCGATATACTGCAGAAGACCGTCACAGGTTACCAGTGGAGCCCGCTTTTAATAGAACCGCGAGAAAGTGCCATAGAATTTATAACAGACACTTTTTCAGGCAACAAAGACGACGGCTATACATATGATTTGAATATCGGTGGAACAACATTTTTATATGCAAAGGCAAAGGGCTTTTTTAAGATCTATTTAGATCTTGATAATTTCTCCTCCGGTGGAGCAGACACATTTGTTTCTTCATTCAGCGTTAATATGAATTTATTTGTTGAAGACAGCTACACGGGAAATACTTCAATGATAGTACCTTTATATGATGAAACGGACCCAACGAAATTTATTATTCTTGCCGTATGTTGTGAAATAACAAAAAGCACGGGTATTGCACAATATGCACAGTTTGACATTCATATATCACTATTTCCAATAGGCGGAAACAGTATTGCACTTTTGGATGATGACAGTTTTGAAATACAGTCTTATGCATTTGCTAGACTTGGCCTTACTTAATGTTTCACGTGAAACATTAAGAAATTAAAAATGTTTCGCATGAAACATTACGGAGGAAGCTATGAGGAAAACAGGCTATTGGAAAAGTGGGGGCGGTGGTGGGTATCCTTTCTATATTACAGAAAGCACACGGGACACAACAAACGGCCTCCCGGGGGCAAGAATAAATAAAAAGATTGTTCCCGGGAAATATAACAATTTGCATAATGGAAATGAATTTTGGACACATAGACAACCTCCATTATTAGACACATTTGGAAATGATGAGAGACACTTTTTATTTCCTGATGCGTGGTTGAATAATGATTATTGGTCTACGAGATATGTTATTCCGCAAGGATACAGCACACTTTACCCGGTAAAAACTTCCTATACTTTATCATATAATCGACTAATAAACGGGATTTATTATAAAATAAATGAAAAACTGAAAACAAAACTCTTGCTTAAATGTGTGTTTGTAAACAATACAGTCAATGAAATTCCGTTGAATGATCGCCCGCAATTCGTTAACGATTATGCTAATTTTGATTTTATGGACGAAACTTTTTTCTATAATGAAATAGAAGACATGCCTGCAGATTGCAGTTTTATTTCTGGAGGCGGTGGTATGTCGAACATAACACGGCATCCTAGGCGATATGTTCACTATTATAATTTGCAAAATAACAGTGGAAACGAAATAAAAGGGGATTTGATAACAGCTTCAGACACTCTTGTTGAGCAAGATATTATAGCACACGAAACAAGCAAAAAAGGGCATATAGGGTATAATCTGGGCCCTCAATATTTTGATGGCGATGAAATTATTGGTTTTAATCTTTATTGGGGGTATTTAGATATACACTCAGAACTTACAACTGGAAACAGTAACAATATTTATCCTTGCATAAATATTAAGCCGGGAAAGCATTATTCCAACCATCCACACGGAATAACAATGTACACGCAGGAAAGAAACAATAGAACATTTGACAACTTCTTGTTATATTTCATGATAAAATATGAGGAGGACACATAAAATGAGTAAAAATATAGCAATAGCAGGGGTTTTCGGTGGCATTTTTACGACCCTTTTTGGTGGATGGGACACTGGACTGCAGACACTTTTACTTATGATTTCTATTGATTTTATATTCGGACTTATTGCCGGCGGGGTTTTTAAGACTTCGAAAAAGACAAAATCAGGCGGGTTGTCTTCGAAAGAAATGCTTAAAGGTATAGTAAAAAAGATTGCTGAGTTAGTGGTTGTTATTGTTGCCGTGCAGATAGACAGGGTCGGTGGCTTGACATATGTAAGGGACGGTGTTATTATTGCTTTGATAATAACAGAAGCTCTTTCTATACTGGAGAACGCTGCTTTATGTGGCGTTCCGATACCTGATGTTATATTAAAGGCACTTGATGTTATAAAGGGGGAAAAGTAAAATGGCAGCAGTAAAAGCAATGGAAAAAGCGGTCTCTCGTGAAGGTAGGAACACATACACGCAGAGTGAAAAAAGGTATAAGGCCGGCGAGGGTTATAGTGATTGTTCTTCCCTTATGTGGTGGGCATATAAACAAGCTTATAATATAGATATTGGAACATGGACGGGGGAACAGGTAAGAAAGGGCGTGCAGGTTGCCTTTTATGGTGGAAAGTCTAATCTTACAAAGGAAGATTGTGACAAACTTGAAGTTGGCGATTTGATCTTTTTTGGAAGTGGTGACGCAAAGCATGTTGAAATGTATGTCGGGAATTATAGGCTGTTCGGACACGGGAGCAATACGCCGTCTTATAAAAATGCTCTGACATATAGACACAGTGCCGGGGTTTGTCAAGCCAGACGCTATTATAATATTTCTAATGAAACTCAGGACGACATACAGCCGTTAAAAGAAATAAAACTACCTGAAGTATACAGTAAGAGTAAAGGAAAGTTTGTTGAGTTTCTGCAGGGCTGTTTGAATGTTTATAATTACGGTTTGAAAGTTACCGGGACTTTTGACAGTGAAACTAGAGCAGCAGTAAAAACTTTTCAGAGGGTGCATGGTTTATATGTTGATGGAATAGTGGGTGTTAAAACATGGACGGAACTGATAAAAAATATTACGATTTAAACAAGCTGTCACAGCTTTTGGACCTTGACCATTTAAAACCAGAAATATATATGGTGTGTGGAAATCGTACTGCAGGAAAAACTTTTGCTGTTAAAAATAAAATGATAAAGGATTTTAAGAAGAAGAAATGGAAGTTTTGTGTTATTAAACGATTGCTGGATGATATCGGAAATGTTTCAGAGGAATATTTTAAGGACCTAGAGCAGGTAAAATATCGTGGTGAAACATTGACAGAAAAGATGGTTTCATCTACCTTTTCGAAGCTTTTTCTTAATAGAGAACATTGTGGTTATGTTGTGGCTTTAAATGGTGCTGAGCGTATCAGAAACAGGTCGGCGATTTTTTCCGATGTGATGCAGATGCATTTTGACGAGTTTCAATCAGAAAACGGTTGCTATGTTCAGAATGAAATATCGAAATTTCAGTCAATACACACCTCCATTGCACGAGGAAAGGGTGAACAGTCGCGATATGTGCCGGTTTATATGACCTCTAATATGGTTACAATATTAAATCCATATTATGAAGCATTCGGGATTGGCCCTAGACTTAAAGAAAATACAAAGTTTTTAAGGGGTCATGGTTGGGTTTTTGAGAATACTTTTAATAAAAACGCTGCTGATGCGTTGGCCTCCAGTGGTTTTGGTCGTGCCTTTGGTGATTCGAAATATATGAAATATGCACAGGAAAATGTATATTTGAATGACAATATGTCATTGATTGGAAAGCCAGAAGGCGTGTCTTCTTATGTTTGTACTATTATTTGGCAGAATAATTACTATGCTATATATGAATATCAGAACGGTGTTTTATATTGTTCTGATGTTGCTGATAAGACATTTCCCGTTACATTTACACTTTTGACAACAGACCATAATGAAAATACAATCCTCGTAAAATCTGATCCGTTCGTTATTGAAAGCTTCAGAAAAATGTTTTCTTATGGACTTTTCAGGTTTAAGAACTTGAAATGTAAAGAAGTCATATTGCATTTACTTTCATATGACAATCTTAAATAATGGTATTGCCGGGCTGATGTAACATAAGCAAACAGGACTCCAGGCTTGACCGCCCCTGTTTGGTTTCGCCGTGGAAAAGTGAAATGTTACTATTCCCGTTACAATATAAAAGGGCGGTTTACCGCCCTTTTTCTATTTCCCGTTTAAGTTCCATTACCTCTATTTTGCTTATTTTCTTTCGTATTGAAAACTGCTCTTTTTTAAGTATGCATCCGCCTTCTATTTGTCTTACGACGGTTTTTCCGTTTGGTAACTCTGCACCAAATTTAAATTCTCTCATATCTTGTGCAAAATGTTCTTTTCCCTCTTTTGATAATCCACAGGCCGTTATTTCCCATTTCTTACTATTTCCCGTTTTTATCTCTTCCCCGTATGTTTTGGGCCGTAAGAATATTGCTTTGTGTGCATATGGGACCTCTACATCCCAATTAAGGAGCTTCTTTTTATGTAGAGGGATTGTTTTTAATATTTCTAAGCTTTCTCTTGTTATCTTATAATGTATGCTGTCAGTATCAGAATAACAAAAACAATGAACATTTTTAAACTTTTGTGCTGTTTCAATCAGTGTCTTTCTTGCATAAGCTGTTATGAATGCGGCAAGCATTACGTTTAAAACCTTTCTTTCGCTTTCCTTTACAGTCGTAAATTTTAAGATGCCGTTCTCTAAATGTGGTATTTTATAACTACTATCAGAAGAAATACCTATTCTTCCGTAGCTGTTGTTCGCATCTAATTTGTATATTGTTCGTAGTGCAAGTGTCGGGGCGTTTTCTTTTTTCTCTGTTATTGGTTTGATAAATATATCGAAAATTTGCGTATCGGAATATGCCCATACACCATCTATGAATTTTATATCGCCTATTATGTCATATTGCTCTAAAAAGTTTATATAGTCTGGCTCTGTTAAATATAATTCCGGCGTTCTCCATTCCCCCAGCACCTTTGTTGTCCTTACATATTCGCGATACGGGAAGAATAAGCCGTTGTCTTTAATCTGTATTGTTGGAATATGATTCTCTTTTACTACAAAATCACATTTAATATGAATCATGTATGTGTACTTGTCGGGATTATTCTTTACAAAATGCGGGACTTCTCCGACGAAAAAACGCGGCTTCCCGTGTGGATATTTGTTATTTGCTGCACCTAACATCATTGAGGGATACATGGAATTATAATCTATAACGCCAACTCCCTTTATAAATTTGCCACCGTTTTCATCATCAACAATACTTATCCCGCCCCTGTAAAACATCCTGCAGTATTCATCCGCCGTAACACTTCCTAATAAATCTTTACACAGTTTATACCCTAATGTTGGTATATCAGTTTGAAAATCTATTAGCGTTTCTTCCATCTTTTTTATAACACA
>JAEIGA010013468.1_pt1 | contig 12445 bp, 10 predicted proteins | sample 9270691 | NCBI WGS metagenome assembly JAEIGA01 (sample SAMN17057246, study PRJNA624740) | gut metagenome | biome: biome; isolation source: fecal sample | host: Bos grunniens | place: China: Xizang | collected 2019
AAGAAAACGAACCGGCAAATTATACCGACAAACACGAAATAGTTCGTATCTTAAAGGCGGCTGTTAAAAATGGCGCCAATGAAAACATGGCCGAACAACATGCGGATGAAGTACAGGACATGCTTGGCCAGGACAGAGTTTTTGATTAACCAAATAGGGCAAAGCGGACTCGAACTAAGAAAAAGGTTAGGTTTCTAACCTTTTTTATTATGCGGTTCGATAATGCCTGAAAAATAGCCCGTTTTATAACCTGTATTATCGAACTGTGAAAAAGCTTGGAAATCCAAGCCTTTTATCAAAATTGTGTGTAAAAAATAAACGACCCTTTACGAACCGTTTATCTACTTTAAAACACAATCCTTAAAATCTGGATATAGCATACCACGAGCTTCTGAAATACATTCTACCTCAATCGTTTGATCCATTGACAAATTCAACACGGCATCGGTGTCTTTGAAAGTACATTTGACTTCAGGTAAAGAGCTGTTTGTTGCCAATCCAACCATTCCATCTGACCAAATATAAACGATTTTACCTCTTATCTGAATTGGTTTATTCGCATACTTTTTCTCAAACGCAAATGAGTTTTTTGACCATTCGTCTTTAATATGCTTAGCCGAATATGCTTTTGGTTGCTCTGAATTTTGTGCAGTGTTAGTAACCTGAGAATTATTACTTATGAAGGTTTTATTAGCTTCATTAAAACCAGTTAAACACGTTGTGTTAAACAATATTATTGGAAATTGCACCGGTTCCGTAAGTTTGCAAACATCTAGCGTCCGATTGTATAAACTTTTGTTGTCCGCTTCAGATACATCAATAAAATTAACTGTTACTGTCATATATCCATCAATGAGCTGATTTAAAATAAACTTTTTTGCGTCATTACATAAAGAACAATTTGGTTTTGAAAATACCGATATTGTGGTTGCGAATACATCTATAGACAAAAAACAACCAAGTAACGTAAAAAAATATAGTTTCATTTATTTTTCTCTCTGCCAACAATTGTATCAGAAAATCGTTTTTGGCACAAGTAGTATGATGCACTGTAAAAACAACAACCGTCTTTATGACGGTTTTTTGATGCAAATATGGGCAAGTGGACTCGAACCAGCGACATACGGATTAACAGCAACAGCTCCAGTAACAAAAAATCGGCTGTAATCCGCAGAAATCAGGGGGTATTGTGTGCTGTTGTGTAAAAACGAAAAGTAGTATGCAAATATGTACATTTTTAGATTGGTCGAAAATAGCATTCAATAGTACAAAAAAGAGTACATTATATACATTCTCTCGTAACGAAATCGTGTGAGAGAATATGTTTCATTTTTAACGATATCGTGAACGGTTTCATAAACGATATCGTATCGTTAATAGCAAGAAAAAATCTTTATAAAAACACTTGATTTTTATGCCGAAATGTGATAAAATCACATTTGTTTTAGGAAGGAATGTCACTCATAATTTATTGTTATATAAAAAATAGGGTTTTTATTAAAAAAATCCGTTTTTTGTGATTGTTTTTCTTATGTCTCAAAATGTGAAAAAATCACATTTTATTGTTGACTTTAGAATAAAATAGCTTACTATTGTAAGCGATGATGGAAACTTAAAGGATGTCTTATGTTAATAGATTTTTCTGTCTCAAATTATTTGTCGTTCAAGGATAAGGTTACGCTTTCGTTAAAGAAAACGACCATACGTACACATAAAGGACATTTGTTAAAACACGGACTTTTGTCTGGGGCTGTTATATATGGAGCAAATGCTTCTGGAAAAACTAACTTGTTACAAGCTTTGGCATCTCTTGCATATAATCAAGTGAACATAACTCAAACAAGTTTGTCTTTTGCTGATACGATAAAGCATAATGTTTTTATGCATGATGCTTCTTTAAGCCCTGAATTTGAACTGAATTTTTTTGCTAATGACATAAAATATAATTATGTTTGTTCGTTCAAAGCTGGAAAAGTAGAACGCGAAAAATTGGTTTATGAGGATGAGTCAACAAAAGATGATAAATTGATATTCGATAGAAGTGGAACAAATATAGAGTGGGGGTCAGAGTTTCAAACAGAAAGCTTGTTATCTAAAACAGCAAATGAACAGATGTTGCTACTGGCAAAACTTAAAGTGGACGGGGTTTTTAATAACGATTCAAAAATAAAAAATCGAAAACATTTAGATAATGTTGTTAAGTTTTTTGAAGGCATTATGTATTTTAGCAACAAAGAGGTTGTAAGGGCAGATAAATTTTATACATTTTTTAACAAGGATGATGCATTTAAGAAGTTTTTGAAACTCTTGTTAAATTTGGCAGATGTTGGTATAACTGATATAATTTGGGAAAAAGTCAATTTAGTGCCTTTGCCTATAAATATGATACCTATAGTGCGCGGACAGACAACATGTTTCAATCATAATACAGATTTGTATTGTTGTGATGAAAAAAATGGGACATTAAGTTTTTATAAGTTAAAAACCAAACATGGTTCCGAAACCTTTGAGCTGGAAACGGAATCTGCTGGAACGATAAAACTTATACATTTGTCGTTATTGTTGTTTATATGTAAAAACAGAGAAGATCATCTGTTACTTATAGACGAATTTGATAGTTTGTTGCATCCAATTATTGTAAGATATCTTTTGCAAAGTCTATTAAACAATGGCAACGGACAAATTATAACCGCACTGCATAATACTGGTTTGATGGATCAAAAGATATGGCGTGTAGATGAGATATGGTTTGTAAAAAAAGAAATTGACCATACTACTAGCCTATACCCATTAACAGATTTCAACCCAAGGTTTGATAAATGTATAGAAAAGGATTACATAAACGGGTGGTATGGTGCATTGCCTACGACTGATGAGAGCGAATGGGAGGTTATAAATGAGAAGAAATAGCAATGCTAGGCATCCCCATAAGAAAGAAATTTATTTGGCAACAGAGGGTGCTACAGGTACAGAATGGCATTATATCAGCGATTTGTGTAAAAATAATAATTGTGGTTTGCATGGGGTAAAAGGTCTCGCTAAAAATGAATCAGATCCAGTAAAATTGGTCAATGCGGCGATAGCATTTGCTAAAACATCAGAAAATAATAACTTTGCTTTTGAAATTTGGGTGATGTTTGACAATGATAGCCCAATGAAAGTTAGAGAAGCATTCGGGATAATAAACAGATATAACAAGAGGCACAACCCAAAAATCCGAATTGCTTTTAATTCACCATTGGTTGAGGTTTGGGGGATTTTGTGTGCTGATCCTAGAAAAACAGTATCTATAAACCCTAGTAAATGCAAAGCCGATTTAAAAATTTTAATGCCAGGTTACGATCATGGGCATAACAGGTATTTTGATCTTGAGGTTATGTCTAGGGGGATGCCTGCCGCCATTGCTAAAGCAGAAAAAATGGAAATGTCTGCAATATACGAAGCGGAATATGATATATGTCCCCACGCAGGTATTTATAAGTTGGTAAAAAGTATCATAGAATAGTGCTGATTGAAATCAAAACCTTGTTGTTAGATTAAAATCGATAATTCATTTCAATCTGAAATCTATGTTTATCAAATTCGTATGCTGGGGCAGGACAGAGTTTTTGATTAAACTCCGCCCCATGTGGGCGGGTTATTTTTTATATGTATTCCACAAATATTCAAACCGTTTGCTGTATTCTTGTGCTGGAGTGCAGTTTTAGATGTTATATTTTGTGGTGGTGGCTTGAAAATGCTAGGGTTTTATGATAGAATACTTGTATAAAATATTCAGACATTATGAATGTTTTAGGCTAGCAATTAGCATAGAAGTTGTATTGCTTCGTTTCTGGTGATGTCGTTTGATCGCTTCACTAACGTTATGCTTAGCTCGCTAACGCTTCACATGCTGACGCTAACGCTTGCATGATGATATTTACGTAATTGCTAGCCAGTTTCGTTTTTTTTGGGGGGGCCATGTCTATTTGTATCGCAGGACTAAAAATTTCCTTTCTATCAAATACAGAATTTTATAGCATTGTAAAGGATACAACAAGGCATTATAAGACCTTTAGACTGAGAAAACGTTCTGGAGGTTACCGGTGTATTCAGGCGCCTAATATAGGTTTATCAATATTACAAAAAATGATTTTAGAGCATATCTTGTATGCTAATTATATGCCGCCCAAAAATTGCACTGGATTTATTCGTAATAAAAATATTACAGACAACGTCCGTCCGCATTTAAATAATCCATATGTGTTTAAGACAGATATAAAAGATTTTTTTTCATCAATAAAAGAGCATTTAGTAAAACAACTGTTTCTAGACCTTGGTTTTGACAACCAAACGAGCAAGGTTTTGTCTAGGATTTGTTGTTTGTATGGTGTTTTGCCGCAAGGTGCGGCAACTAGCCCCATGATAAGTAATATGATTTTTTTAGACCTGGACAAAGCTATTCAGCACTATTGTTCGGGGCGCAATTATATTTACACAAGATATGCTGATGACATAACTATATCTTCCAATGAGATGATTGATAAGTCGATATGTGATGATATAGATAATATATTAAAAATTCATAATCTTACTATAAATAAAAAAAAGACACATCTTTACGGGCCTGGTGCAAAAAAGATAATCACAGGAATTTCTATAGCTTCAGGACAAATGAAAATTCCAAGGTTGTATAAAAGGCAGCTTAGGTATGAGATAAATGCTCTGAAAACAAAAAAATATAATTTTGATAAAGGTATGTTGCTGTCGTTGAACGGTAAGCTGTGTTATTGTAGACAAATAGAACCAGATAGCAAATTTGTTAATAGAGCATTAAAATTGGTAAAAGTAGAACTTGTGCGTTTAAAAAGACAAAACAAAGTAGAACAAGATACGTTGTCAAAATGGCGGGGCAGTAGCCCAAAAATAGGTGGCGTCTGGTAATAGTATTTTTTTTATAAATGCACGATTTCGGTGTCGGGGAATTGTGATGCGATGTATTCCGCGGCAAGCCGGCGGTGACATTGGTGTGCGGTCTTTTCCGTACACATCAGGCATATGCGGTCCAGTTCGTCCGGACTGCGCCCCGCCAATGGTGCATGCCCCGCAATCAGGCGTCTGTAAATTGGTTCGGCGTCGGCCCAGGTTGCTTTTTTATCCTTGAACGCGGTCAGTATTTCAAATTCAGGCGCAAATTCCGGGTGGTATTCATATCGGTCGCCCAAGACAGTCGCCAGGTTTTCGCCACTGTAATATGGAACATACTTGCTGACCCGCCACAGGCGAATGTCCCACACGCAACAAATGCGCGCCGCATCCAGCACTTCCAGAAATGCTTCGGGGCTTTTACCACTAAAACCGATTGTAAATATCTTTGGCATGTGGTGATTATACCCTATCTTTCGTAAAATAGTAATTAGTATGATGAGGTCTATTGATAAGTAATGATATATATTTGAGCTGTGATGTACATAACTTGTCTATTGAAAAAAAATGATTTTTTGATAGAATGCATAAAAAAGAAGAAAAAATGAGAACGGCTGTTGTTGATTTGTTTTGTGGAGTTGGTGGTTTGACTTGTGGCTTGCGTAAAGCTGGGTTGAGGGTTGTTGCTGGGCTTGATAATGATATAACTTGCCAATATGCCTATGAAAAAAATAATCACGCTAAGTTTATTCATGCTGATGTTGCAAAATATGCATCCGATGACATAAATTCATTGTATAAAAATGCGGATATAAAAATATTGGTTGGTTGCGCCCCGTGTCAGACATTTTCGACACAAGCAAACAAGTACAGAAAAAATATCAACAAAGAAACCGATGTTCGATGGAATTTATTAAGAGCTTTTGCGAAACACATAAAAGATATTGGTCCTGATATAGTTTCTATGGAAAATGTGCCTGCATTACAACACTTTGATATATTTAACGAATTTAAATCAATCCTTGAATCTTTGGGATATCATGTAAGCCATCAAATAGTTGATTGTGCTAAATATGGTTTGCCTCAAAAACGCCGGAGATTAGTTTTATTGGCTTCAAAACTTGGTGATATAAAACTGCTGCCTCCGACATCAGAATATTTTAAAGAAAAACGAACAGTTCGTTCAACCATTGGTATGCTACCAAAATTACATCAAGGACAAAAAAATAAAAAAGACCCATTACACAGATGCGCTGGATTAAGTGATATAAATTTAAAACGGATGCAACAGTCAAAGCCCGGTGGTACTTGGCACGATTGGGATCCCGTATTATTGCCCGCGTGTTATAAAAGAGCTTCCGGACAATCTTTTACAAGTGTTTATGGTAGAATGGCTTGGGACGAACCATCGCCAACGATAACAACACAGTTCTATTCATTTGGCACCGGTCGTTATGGGCATCCGACACAAGATAGAGCCTTGTCTTTAAGAGAGGGGGCACTGTTACAAACATTTCCTGAAGATTATACTTTTTTTCAAAATGAAGAAAATATGTCCATTGTAACAATAAGTCGTCATATTGGCAATGCTGTACCAGTTGATTTAGGATGGATTATTGGCGTTTCAATACAAGAACATCTAAGAACTGTAAAAAAATCCAAGAAATCTACTACTTGATAAAAATCTTGTAAGTTGCGCTAGTTTGTTGTATGTTGCTCCTAAATAAGGAGTTTTTATGCCAGATAGCAGTAGGTTAGAATTAAGATTTGATCCGCGTACAATAGAACATTTGGGAATAAAGATGTATTCCAGATTGCCATTTGCCTTGGCTGAGCTAATAGCTAATGGGTATGATGCTGCTGCGGATTCTGTTGAAATAAAATTATACGATTCAAACCCCGATGGTAAACAGATTATTATAAAAGATGATGGCGAGGGAATGTCTTATGAAGAAGTTCAAAGTAAATTTTTAATTATAGGCAGAAAACGTAGAGATGAAGATGAAGGGCGTTATAATATAAAACGTAGAAAAATAACGGGTAGAAAAGGTTTAGGAAAATTGGCTTTGTTTGGTATAGGCAAAACCATACAAATAGAAACAACAAAAGCAAATGATGCGAATATAACAAAATTTACCCTGAATTGGGATGATATATTAAATGAGACAAGCGGTATTTACAACCCTATAACAGAATTAGTCCCAAAAGAAGATGTGACGAGTCACGGAACAACTATAACCTTATCAAATTTAACACGTGCTTCTAATTTTGATTTATCTGATATAGCAGTGTCTGTTTCAAAATTATTTAATTGGGCAGGGAATGATTTTGTTGTAAAAATTTCCAAAAATAATTCAGAACCTATAACATTGACAAGGGATATGAGATACGAGAGGATAAATAAAGAATTTGAATGGGACGTTCAAGAAATAATAGGTACTCTTGAAGATGATTATGAATATAAAAATGAATTAAAAGGTAAAATAATATCTTCAAAAAAACCAATGAAACAAGACTTACGCGGAATTACACTTTATGTTAATGGCCGATTAGCAAATGTGCCTGGATTTTTTGGTTTGTCTGAAGCGGGGCATACTTTTTCTTACCTATCTGGATGGATAGATGCTGATTTTTTAGATGAAGTATCGGAAGACGTTATTTCTACTGATAGACAATCATTGAATTGGGATTTGCCAGAAGCTGAAGCGTTGAAAAAATTTTTACACAAAATAATAAAATTTTTAGTTAAAGATTGGAGTCAAAAACGTAAAGAGGCCAAGCAATCAAAGACTTCTGAAAGAAGCGGTATAAATATTAGAGATTGGGTTGATAATGTGCCAGAACAAATACGTTCCAAATTACAACAAACAATTGATGATATTTCAGAAAAGCCCGAGATTGAAGATGAAGATTTTTCAAATGTTGTGCATAATATGTATGATTTGATACCACCATACACGTATTATCATTACAGATGGTTACATCCGGAAATACAAGATGCGTCAAGAAGTGCATATCAGAATAAAGATTTTTATACGGCTTTTATTGATGCTATGAAACGGTATAGAAATGCTGTTAAAGACAAAGCCAACACCAATAATGAAGATGATTATACACTAATGTCTCATGTTTTTTCAGGTAGGTTGTCTTTAAAAAGAATGTTTTGTACTAGACCTAACGGAGCACTCTTTGATGAGCGTACTATAAAAAATGTGCAAGATGGTCAAAAGTTTTTATCAATGGGGATTGTTCAGGCTGGTAGAAATGTTGTTTCGCATGAAGAAAAAGAAGACTTAAAACAAACAGATTTGTTTTCAGAAGCAGATTGTTTAGACTTATTAAGTTTGTTGTCCCATTTATTCAAAAGATTGGATCAGTCGGTGTCATCAAGTTAGCTTTGTTTAGCTTCTAGCTCCATAACGATTTGCAACTCATCATCCGTGACATAGCAACGATCAGTCATAAAAGGGAAGTTCTTGGACCGGATATTTGCAAATTCATAAACAGACCCGGCAATGTCGCCAATAATCGCACCAAACAGCATAGTTTTCTCCTTTTATGTCACTTTAGGACATGTGGCCCAAATGTCAACCATAACACTTCAAAGAAACTGGTTTAGGCCACTAATATATCTTCTCTGATAATATCATTCCAATCACGAGAGACGGCTTCTTGATTTTTAAATCTAAAAATGCTTTTGCTCAAGATTTCTTCACGAAATACTTGATTCTCGTACAGCATATTAAAGTCCGATACACTCATAAAACAGATTTTTTCAAATAAATCGGTTTCCTTGGTGTTTATAATGTCATAAAGATTTTCTTCTTGGGCATTGGTGATATAGATAAATATGGTAAGGCTGGCAATTAAAATATCTATTTTAGAACGCCGTATTTCAAACATTGGTGGTGGGGCCGGCGTGTCCGTTTTTGGTTGTTTTGGGTTAGATGTTGTTTTAGAGGTAGGCTTTTTTTCTTCCTTTTTAGGCTGTTTTGCTTCGTTTTTATATAACGGAATCTTATCAATGATAGCCAATAGCTTCTCAGACATTTTTAAAGAGATTTGCACGCTAAAGTTGTTTGAACGTTGAAAGTCGCGTTTGAGTTTTTCTGGGTCTAAATCCAGGGTAATATATCGCATCAGATCATCGTATGTAACAGATTTCATATCCCCATCTAGGTATAAATATGTAGCGATAAGGTTTTCTTCTAAATTTTCTTTTGGAGACTTTTTTCGGTCACCATTCTTTTCCGAGAAGCTTTTCATGTTTTCAAAATAACGTTTTGGATTAAAATCAAAGACATAGCATTCGGATTTGCCAGCGTACGGACTCTGGCAGCGGAATATACTTTGAAAGAAGTCTTGGGCAGAGTGTTTGTCCTGCAACATTACAACAGAGTTTAGCTCTTTAATTGTAACACCTGTATTTAGCATGCCGCATGACAGGCAAATGATTTTATCGGTTTTTTTCTGTAGTTCTTTAAATTTCTCTAAAGACTTTACACTGCTTCCCACACCTGCACCTGTGGCATTAATTATTTCATAGTCCTTAAAGAATGTGTGATTCTTAAGAAAGGTTTCCATTGCGCAAACACTGGCTACATCTGGAAGAAACCACAAGGATTTTTTATTCTTTGATTTCATGTCACCATAATAGGGCAATTTGACATTTGGACGTTTGGTTTTGGTTGTGCCGTCTGTTTTTCCCAGGTCAAAGGTTTCGCCACACATAAAGTCAATTATGTTTTTGACCCAGTCTTCTTGGGCAAATTGTTTTGTGTCTGAGTTTACATTAAATATTTTGTTTATATTGAATTCTTTTTCGCCAAATTCGTTAATTAAATCGCATACGCCGTCAAAGGTATAAATTTTCATATCTGGCAGGTCACGATATGGATTTTCTTCTGCTGGCCCGGTCCAGCCATATTTGGCCTTTTGTTCGTCTCGATACGTCCAGTTAAATATTTGCCAAGGCTTGTATTCTGAATCTTCCAGGATTTTAAATGGTGTTCCAGACAGTTCAAGCAAGCGCTTGTACTTTAATTTTTCTAATATTTTTTTAGTGTTTGTAGCACGGGTTCCGTAGTGTGCTTCGTCAATTATCAATAAATCCCAATCGATATTGGCGATATTCTTTATTTTATCTGTAAAGCCGGCAATATCACCTGGCTTAATGTCGCTGTCTGCTGCTTCGTCATCTTCTGCAGCCAATTGTTTATTCGCCAATAACAATGGGATAGAAATAAAGACGATATTTTTGTTGTTGGGGTCAAAAGAGGTCAGGTTATCTTTATTTATAAAGTTTATACCACGAAAATCATGATGGCTCAGCAAATCTGTCTGCCATCCATCTTCCACAGCTACTTTCCATGTCAAAATTAATGCATTTTTATATGCGGCCCGTTTAAACAGCTGGTATGCTGTAAAGGTCTTTCCAAAACGCATTTTGCAATTCCACAGAAATTTGTCGCTTTGTTTAAACTCATCCAAGGTAGCTTTAATGCAATCGTCTTGCTCTTTTCGTGGCGGAAAGTTTTCGGTGCGTTTTAAGTCGTATGCGGTATTGGTTTCTAGTGCGACAATTATGGCTTTTATTATATTAACACCATTTTCTTGTCCAAAATCAAATGTTTCACGACCATTTACATCTGTAGGTCGTTTATATCCTAATTTTTCTAATTCGTTATGGATTAATGTATCAAGATTTTTGGTTTTATGTGGGATGTTAAAATTATGCTTCACAAACAATGTTTCTGTGGCTTGCTTACGATATGTATGCTTTATATATTCATCAACATTGCCTGCCGTTTCCCCAATAGAGATATGATTGTTTGTGGAATCTTTCGTTTTTATTACATAAATATTCATATCTCAATCCTTATAATTCTAGCTCTGTCTGTACTGGTTCTGCATTTAACATCTGTTTTAGTGTTTCAAATTGTCCAGTTTTCCAATCTTTAAATTTCAAATCGTCACCATTGCAGTCCAACATGGTCAATGTGTTGCCACAAATAATGTTGGTTTCCAAGATTTCGACTATGTTTTTAATGTTTCGCCAACAAACACATTCTTTTTTTTGAATTTCGGCAAGTACAATACCCAACATTCGACATCTGCATTCTTCGACATTGTCTGGCATAATATCCACACCGTATATTGATTGCAGGGCACGAACACAGTCATTAATGTCTTTACAAAGCCTTAATTTTCGGCTTAGGATCTCAATAATAAAGTTTCCATTTCCACATGCGGGTTCCAGGAAAGTTGCATCAATGTTCTTCCATATTTCTTTGGGAATCAGATTACACATATTGCGCACAATCTTGCGTGGTGTAAAAACTTCCCCCAGGTCCCGAACACGTGTACAAGATTTAATCAAAGAACACTTACTCATCGTCAGTGTCCATAGTTAGTTCTGTTTTCGTATTTTTTGCATCCATTGGTTTAACCATAGATTCAATAAAATCAATTTCTTCTGTGGTTAAATTGTATTTTGTATAAAGTTTTTCATCTGTCCAAGATTCATTGAAGTCCTGCAAAGGTATTAAATCAAATACTGATTTAGTCACATTCATTGTTCCTTTGCCAAAATACAGCAGAACCTTGAAAAATTTGGTATTCATATACCCATAACAATTATCGCGCTGGAGTTCTGTATCAAAACCACCAATCAATAGAAAAGTTGATGTGCAAATTTCATTTGGTGATGCTTTGATTATTTCTGGTGGGTTTATGGCGTTTGTTGAATATGCTTTACTAAAAAACAGTTTATATTTATCAATTGAGTCGATGCCACAAGTTATAGAATCTCTTTTTACATAACCAGATGTTCTTCTTGCTCCGCCTTTTACACCGATTACTCCATATATTTTAAGACAGCTAGTAAAATATTTATCTGTAAGCCCCAGATAATTATATTTTTCTTTGTTATTAAATAGATCCGTTTCGATACCAAAAGGCATTCTTGAAGATACAATTTCTGAAAACTTGCGTTTTGAAATTGTCTTGTTTAAGGTAGACAAAATTCTGCCGTCTCTTATAACAAATTTAAAAAAGTCGTTTTGCAGAAATTGTTTACTTTTAGTTATTGTTCCATTACTTGAAACAAAGGTGTATTCCGTTTTGTCATTATAATCAGAATCCCATAGAAAATAACATACTCCACCATCAATGTGAACACCGGGAAAACAATTGTTTGCATTTTCAAAATCGTATAAAACTTTTATGTGTGTATCTGCCATCATTTGTTTTCTGAAATTTTCTAGTCCTCGCCCACCAATCATCCATCTTGATGGTATAATAAAACACACATAGGGTGCTTTTATGGACTTTGCTACATCGACAAATTTATTATACAATGGAATCGCCCCATCGGCTGAACCACCACTTCCATCGCCCATTTGATATGGAGGGTTTCCTATGATTACATCAAATTTCATATTTTCTACCCCCTTTTTTGCAAAAAAATCAGCCACGGCTTGCGTGTCTTTTATGAAATGGAAACATTGTTTTTCTATCTGTGCGCCCGATTTATCCGTGA
>JAEIGA010013469.1_pt1 | contig 12444 bp, 8 predicted proteins | sample 9270691 | NCBI WGS metagenome assembly JAEIGA01 (sample SAMN17057246, study PRJNA624740) | gut metagenome | biome: biome; isolation source: fecal sample | host: Bos grunniens | place: China: Xizang | collected 2019
AACGAAGAATTTATCTTTAGGAGAACGACCTGTATAGATACCAGTCATTACGTTAACAGTGTCAAGCTCTGTTAATTGTCCTTTTTCATAACCTTCTAGACTTTCTTTAGTTTCTTCTTCGAAAAGAACTTCGTAAGAAGGGTTGTGAAGAATTTCTTTCACGTCGGTAATACCGTACTTGCTTAAATCTAAATTTGCCATTTTAATTTAATTAATTTAGTGAATTTATAATAAGTTTTTTAACTCTCTAAGGTTTGGATATAGGTACATTCCCTTTTAATCCACTATGCAAATATAGTTATTAAAATCCAAACTGCCAAACTTGGGTGCTCAAAAAACATAGGTAGTATGCTTATTGTCTTATTTTTTTTGTACTTTTGTGTCTGTGATTGAAATACTAATGAAACAAAACAAATTAATATATAAATGGGGAGATAATGTTTGCTGTGAAGCGGGGCTTCCAGCGTCTAAAAGCATTGCTAATAGAGCGCTTGTAATAGCGGCATTGTGTGGAGCAGAGGGTAATATCAATAATTTATCAGACTGTGATGATACTCAGGCTGTTATAAGAGCGTTGTCTTCTGTTGATGAAGTAAAAAATATTGGTGCCGCTGGCACTGCAATGAGATTTTTGACAGCTTATTATGCTGTTTCTTCTACTTCTGTTGTAATGACAGGAACGGAGAGAATGAAAAATAGACCTATTTCTATATTGGTGGAAGCTCTTAGAAATTTAGGAGCAGATATTGAATATGTAGAAAAAGATGGATTCCCACCGCTAAAAATTAATGGTAGAAAATTGTCTGGTGGGGAACTTCATATAAAAGGTGATGTTAGTAGCCAATATCTTTCTGCTATATTAATGATAGCTCCATATACAGAGAATGGAATTAAACTAGTAATAGAAGGTGATTTGGTTTCTCGTCCATATTTGCAAATGACACTTTCTTTGATGGAAGAGTTTGGTGTTAATTATACTTGGTGTGATAATGTTATAGAAATTGCACCTTGTAAATATACCCCAATAGAATTTACTGTTGAAAACGACTGGTCTGCAGCATCTTACTGGTATTCTGTGGTTGCTCTTTCAGAAAATAAACCTGTAAAACTTAAATATCTGTTACCTAATAGTCTTCAAGGAGACTCTCATCTTGTTGAACTTTATAAACCATTAGGAGTTGAAACTGAGTTTGTAGATGGCGGAGTGGTTCTAACAAGAAATGAAGAAGTGCAGTTGCCTTCTATCTATGATATTTCTTTAAAAGAACAACCAGATCTTGCTCAAACATTGGTAGTGAGTTGTCTATTACTGAATGTTCCTTTTAGATTTTCTGGTTTAGGAAATTTAAAAATTAAAGAAACAGACAGAATAGAGGCTCTAATTAACGAATGCAAGAAACTAGGTTATGTCCTTAAAGAAACTGAGTCTGGTGTGTTGAGTTGGGATGGGGAAAAATGTACTCCAGAGAGCGAAATTGTAATTAAAACATATGAAGATCATCGTATGGCCATGGCATTTGCTCCTGCAGTTATAAAGTTTGGTTCAATTATAATTAGCGAACCAGATGTGGTAAGCAAATCTTATCCTTCTTTTTGGCAAGAATTTGAAAAAGTTTTGCCTTGTGAGATAAATATAATCGATTAAAAATCATTAACTTTGCACAATAATTTAATTAAATATGAAACCATTAGATACATTACGCGTAGGTATAGCATGTGACCATGCTGGTTATACCCTAAAAGAAGAATTAAAGTCTATTTTCGGTAAACAATTATTTGAACTAGTAGATTTTGGTACTCATTCAGAAGAAAGTGTGGATTATCCAGATATGATTCACCCTCTAGCAAAAGAAGTAAACGAAGGTAAATTTGATTTTGGTATCATCATCTGTGGCTCTGGCAACGGTGTGAGCATGGTAGCAAACAAATATAGAAACGTGCGTGCTGCTCTTTGCTGGCAAGTAGAACTTGCAAAACTTGCTCGTCAACACAACGATGCAAATATAGTATCAATTCCTGCTCGTTTTATTTCTCAAGCTACAGCAGAACTTATTGTTGAAACTTTCTTGAGCACAGATTTTGAAGGGGGAAGACATCTTGCGCGTGTAAGTAAAATCTCTGCAGGACTGTAATCCAAAATAAACAAACAGACTTACGGTAGTAAGTCTGTTATATTTTTTCCGAATTTTTCGAGTTCTCGAACTAGGGAAGATGAAATTTCTTTTAGAGTAGGTGAGGCTAGTAGGAAAACTGTCTCAACCTTGAATAAAGTATAATTTGCTTGAGCAATTTCGCTCTCATATTTTAAATCTACATCATTTCTAATGCCGCGTATAATACACGTGGCATTTTCTTTTTCTACTACATCTGCAGTGAGGGTAGAGTAGGTAATTATTTTTACCCTAGGCTCGTTTGCATATCTAGTTTCTATCTCTTTTAAGTTTTTAGAAATATTTTCTTGAGGCTTTTCGCTATTAACTCCAATACCAATTATTACTTTGTCGAACAAATTTAATGCTCGAGAAACTATATTGGCATGGCCAATGGTGAATGGATTGAAACTTCCTGGAAAAAGTGCTATGCGTTCCATTTATTTCTTTATAAAGTCAACTCTGTTGATTTTTCCCTTCCAGACCTCAATATTAGAAGTGTTACTGCAGTTAAAAATATAGATATAATCCTCTAATGTACATGAAGAAATATTTTCTTTTGGAGTAAATCCGTTGGCTGGGCGTTGGTATGATTTTAGAGGAAGCCAACTGTAACCATCATTTCTACTATAATAACTTGTAGCTATTGAATTGTTTTTGGTTATGCCACCACATATGTAGAAATAATCATAATAATCTACAACACAAGCATTTTTAACAGGTTGGTATAGTAGAGTGTCAGATTGATTTATTGTGTTAATCCAATAGTTGCCATCTTGTGTAGCTAATACATTATTGGTCAATTTGCCGTCTAAACTTCCTGATATAATGTATAATGTGTTATCATTGTTGATTTTTGCGCTGCCTAATGCGGTAAGTTCATTTAGCATGTTGCAGTTTTCTTCTACCCACTCTGTGCCGTTGAAACTCATGTAGATAGGTGAATCAGTTGATAATGTTGCAAAAAGTTTTCCGTTTAATACTCCCCATAAATCAACTATTTCTGCATTTTCGGGTAGTGTTATTTGTTTAAAACCTGAGTTTATATCAGATAAATCTAAATAAAATAATGATGCATTATCATTGCTTGCAACAAAACATTTTTCGTTATGAATAATAGATTTGTAGAAGTTTAGATTTAGGTCTGCCACGGAAAGTTTTAAACTAAAATCTATGCCATTGTCAGATGCATAAATTTTAGATTCTCCACTATTGTTTGAGAAGAAAATATAAACTTTGTTATTGTAAGAACTTGAGTTTATGTTACTTATGCTAGATTCTTTGATAAGAGATTTTACCCAAATAATAGAGTCTGGTTCTATTTTGTGTTGGTTTACGGTAACGGTGTATTCTGCACTACGTTTTTTGTTACCTGATATGGTACTAATTGTAATAGGGCTAGTCATATCAAGTGTGTCTTTGTAGTTCCATTTTTCTCCGTTAACTTTTATCGAATTTAATGATTCATATGATACAGGTACTGGTAGAACTCTACTTAGATCGCAATCATACGAAATAGAGTCTTCGTTGTAAATAATGCATGCCACAGTGTCTATAGTGAATTTTACATTCTCTATGCCTGCAATTTTTGTATGCTCATTGAAGTAGAATTCCTCAATGTGTGGGTTTGTTGAATAGGTTGTTGATGTCTTGTCGTTTACACAAGATACAATACTCAATAAGAATAATATAGGTAGGAATAATAATATTTTTTTCATGTCTTTTATAATATTGCACAAAGATAATATAAAAAACAGAAATCTAAAGGAGTATATACAAAAAAAGAGGTTGACTTTTGTCAACCTCTTATATCTTGAAGAAATTTATTATTCAGCTGATACAACTTCAGCAGCTAAGAATTTAGCGAATTCTAAGTCTGTTAGAGCAGATTTAGCCATCTCTTCGTCAAGTTCTTTAACTTTTGCTAAGTTTGCAGTTACACCAGCAGCGTCACCAGCGCGAGCAGCGCAGATAGCAGCGATGTAGTATGATTTAGCGTTTTTGTTAGCGATGTTTTCAATGATAGAAGCAGCTTTGTCTGTGTTACCGCTTAATAGTTGTGCTAGAGCAGCATTGTTTGATGTTGAGTTAGCAAATTCGCTTACAGCTTGAGCATAGTCACCTTTTGTGATGCTTAATACACCTTGAGCTTCGCCTAGTTGAGCAACACCTGCAGATTTACCAAGTAATTCTTCTGCTTTAGCGTAGTCGCTGTTGATCATTGAGATAAGTGCGTTGTTAAAGTTGATTTCTGCTTGTTCGCCTTCTGATGCAGCAGCTGCTTTGTCTAGGTTAGCTGTTGCGTTAGCGTAGTTGTCACCAGCAAGTTCTTGAGCACCTAAGTTGTTAACTGTTCTCCAGTCTGCAGCGTAGATTTCAGCAGCAGCAGCGATGAATTGAGCTGCATCTTCTTCTGTTTCTGCGATAGTAGCAGCGAACATAAGTTCTTCTACGTTAAGAGTGTCTGGGTTTGATTTAGCTAGAGCGATGATTTCTTCGTCAGTTTTACCTGTAACTTTAATAGTTAAAGTAAGGTGAGAACGACGTAGTTTTGGAAGAATATCGTTTGCTAATTCTTTGTAAGCAGCAGAAAGGTTTTTGATTTCAGCTTCACGTTGTTCTGGGTCTTGATATTGACCTAAAACACGTAGGATAAGTTCTTTGTCTTGGATGTCAGAAGCGTTAACTAATGCTTGGAAACCTTCCCAGTCTTGAGCGATATATTTAGCATCGATAGCTGCTTGGTTTCTTTTTTTCATATATTTAACTGTGTTCTTTTCACGAGCAGCAGCTAATTTGTCGTTTAATTTAACACCACCATCAGGAGATGCAGAAGAAACTAATGTTAAGCTTTCTACGTTGCGTAAGCTATCTTTAAGAGTTGCTTTAGCTACAGCGTTAAGATTTTTAACTTCGTCGTTAGCTTTAACGTTAGATTGTTGGATTTGGAACATGATGTCAGCTTCTGTAACTTCAAATGTTTCACGTTGGAAATTGTCTTTTGCAAATGCAGGAGCAATTTCTGAAGCGTCAGCTAAAGTTTCAGTAGCGATACAACCAACTGCGATTTCAACTTCTGGGATTTGAACTTCTTTGTCTTTTAAAGTAGCTTTGAAGCGTAAGATTAATTTTGAGTTACGCATAGCTGGAACGTAGTCAAATGAGAAGTTTTGAGATACTGTACCACCAGCTTTGTATTGTACAACTTCGTTGTTACCTTCTACTTTAGTACCTTGGTAGGTTTTAGATTCTGAAAGAGCTTCACCACCTTCGTATTGAAGAACTGGAGTTACTTCTACTACACCTTTTTCTGCGAAGTATTTTTCTGGGAATGTAGCGGTGATAGTACCTTCTACTTTACCACCTTTAACTTCAAGTGGATTAGGGTTTACAGTGAAATAATCTGGAGTAAGTTCGCCTAGGTTTTGGCAAGATGCAAAAGCTAAGACAACAAGCATACCAATGCTTAAACGGAATAAATTTTTCATTTTATCAAAAGTTAGTTAATAATATTCTATATGTAAATTAACGTACAAAGATAATTATTATGAGTAAAAGAAAAAAACAGAATTTGTATTTTTTGAAAAAATGATTTTTTTATAGTTGCATTTTTAATTATTTTTAACATTTATAAATTAAAAGTCAAAAATTTAATATAGAACTTTGCCACGTGTACGAGAAATTATTAAAGAATATAACATATTCACGTATAGCAAACTATATTGCAGCAAAAGTGAGTTATTGGTGTTCAAATCTGACAAATGATGTTTATTTGAATGCTAAACCAATATCTGCGTCTATAGAACCAGCGAACTATTGTAATTTGTCTTGTCCACATTGTCCTACTGGCAGGAAATTAATTGAGAAAAAAGATAAAAGACTTACTATTAGTGATTTTCAAGGGTATATTGATGCGCTCTTGCCTGAGTTGATGTACCTAAATTTGTATTTTCAGGGAGAACCTTTTTTGAACAAAGACCTTCCTGAAATGATAAAATATGCATCAGATAGGGGAGTGTTTACTTGTGTTTCTACAAATGGGAATGCTCTTACAGAAGATGTTGTTAAGAGGCTTTCTGAAAGTGGAATAGGAAGACTAATTATATGCCTTGATGGTGCTAGTCAGGATTCATATCAGCAGTATAGAGTGGGTGGTGATTTTGATAGGGTGGTAAATGGAATTTCTTTAGCTGTAAAATATAATCTACCGCTAGAAGTGCAGTGTTTGCTACTAAGTACTACCGAAAAGGAAATTGATGAGATAAAAGAACTTTGTAAAGACTTGGGTGTGAAGAGATTGGTGTTTAAGAAAGCTCAGTTTTATGATGAATATTTGGTGCCCGAAAGTCCTAAGAATTTAAGATATAAAAGAGATGCTTCTGGTGCATTAGTGCCTAAAGGGAAACTTAAAAATAAGTGTTGGAGATTGTTTTCTACTATAGTCATAGATGTGGATGGAAATGTGCCTGCTTGTTGTTTTGATAAATCGGCAAAATATAGTTTTGGGAATCTAAATAATTCTTCGTTAAGAGATGTTTGGTTGGGTGAGAAAGCAAGAAAATTCAGACAAACAATATTGAGAAAAAGGACATCGGTAGATATTTGTAATAATTGTATATAAAAAATGGCGACCAATTGGCCGCCATTTTATTGTTATTAGAAGTATTATTTTACTAATTCTGTGTCAAGTGGTTCTTCTAGTATTAGACGTAAACCTCTAACGTATGATTTTTCAATACCTTTAATTTTGTTACGAGATTTTACGTTAAGTAGTTCTGCATCAGAACCATATTCATAGTGACCACCGCGAGATACATAGAATGTTCCTGTTTTTGCACCAGTAGGGTCTGTTGCTGTAGAAGCTGAATAATTGCCGTATTTGTCAGCTGTCCATTCTTCTACATTACCAGTCATGTCATAAATACCTAATTCGTTAGCTTTAAATTTAGCTACTTCATTAAGTTCACCACTGATAGAAGCAACCTCGCTTATGTTGTCACTACCGCTGAATGAATAATTATTAGAAAGTGTTCCACCTATTGCGGCCCATTCCCATTGAGCTTCTGTAGGGATAGCAAATTTTCTACCTGTTGCAATATTAAGTGCTTCAACAAATAATTTTGCTTCGTCTAGAGTGATATTGTTAACTGGCAAGTTATCTGTGTTTGCACCTTCTGCTGCGTCGATATTGTCAGAAGGGTTGGTTTGCATAATCGCAGCCCATTGTGCTTGAGTTACTTCTGTTGTGCAGATATAGTATGATTTGCTAAATTTTACAGTATGTGTAGGAGACGATGTAACTAGATTTTCATCGCCCATTGTGAAACCTGTAGTGTCTCTTTTAACTAAAACAAAATCACCTGCAGAAACAGTTGTAATGGTTGCTGGCCATTTTTGCTCTATCTCATCTTGAGTTTTTTCTTTGTTAAGACCTTCGCAAGATGTTAAACCTGTAAGTAATAAACTTATACCAATGATATATTTAATTGCTTTCATATTGCTTATTTTTTAATGATTCTGTGAGTTGAAATATTGTTATCTACAAGTACACGAACAATATAGTGACCTTTGCTTAGGTTTGCAACAGAGATATTGTCTGTATTAAATTCTTTTGCAACAACATTTCCAGATAGGTTAATTACTTCTATGCTAGAAGGTGTTTCTGCTGAGATAACAGTAATATTATCTTCTGCAATAGTAGGAAGTACTATGCAAGAATTTCCGTCAGCTAGAGTTTCGTCGATAGATACTAGATTGTCTATTTCGCGAGACATTAGAATTAATAATTCACCTGGCTTAAGTGTGATTACTTTATCTGTACGTTTGATGTTAATCTTTTCACCAGTTAGATAGTTAATCCATGTGCCTGTGACAGGAACATCAATGTTTGTAGAAATGTTTGCTGTAGCACTAAAGTTTGCTAAAACAATGATATCAATATCTTTCTTAGAGTCTGTAGAATCTTTGTATGAGATATCCATTCTACGTGGTTTGTCCCAGTTGCCACCGTAAAGGTTTGTTGCTGTAAATGTTTCTGTACGGAATAATTCTGGGTTTTTTGTACGTAAAGAAATTATTTTAGCACATTTTTCGTATGCAGCCCAACGGTCTGGGTCTTTGTCCCATTGTAATGACCATGGAATAGGTTTTGCATATGTACGGCATTCGTCTTTGATTTTACCGTTTTCGCAAGTATTAATAGAGTAGTCATATCCAAGTTCTTGGAATTGCCACATCATTTTAGGACCAGGGATAAGAGTTGTGAAGGCAACAACTGCAGGAACGCGAGCCATACGGTCTGTGTGTGCATCTTCGTCTTGAAGATTTCCGTCACCATAAGCTTTTGCTTTGTACATGTTACGTTCTTCATCGTGGCTTTCACCATAACCTACCCAAGTATCGGTAAACATACCACCTTTTTTGTTAGAGTCAACAAAGTTACTTGAAGAAGCATAACCCATAGCTGCTTGGCAATATGAGTTGTTCATATTTCTCCAAGGAAGGATGCCGTAATCTGCATAAACTTTTTCTTCGCTATAGTCACCTAGGTGTTCTATGATGAAATATGTGTCTGGGTCAATTGATTTAGCTGCATCACAGTAGTCTTTTAGGATTTCGATACGACCAGCGTCATATTTGTTCCAGTCGCCTTTTTGACCATTGTCACCATAATCTTTTGTAGTGAAACCTTTGGTTAAGTCCATACGATAACCGTCTACATGATATTCTTCTACCCAATATTGTAGAACGCGTTTAAAGTAGTTGCGAGTGCCTACGTAACCGTGGTTAATATCGTGGAATACGTTGAATGGGTGATGTGCAACTTGGAAGAACCATGGGTTATTTTTTGCAGTTGCGCTACCTTCCCAGTATAGTTTTGCCATAGGGCATACACCAGTTGCGTGGTTGAATACCATGTCTATAATAACAGCAATACCACGTTTGTGACATTCGTCAACGAATTGTTTGTATAGGTTTCTTGTACCGTATGCTTTGTCATATGCAAAGAAGTGGTTAGGGTTGTAACCCCAGCTTTCGTTGCCGTCAAATTCTGTAACTGGCATTAATTCAATAGCGTTGATACCTAGTGTTTTTAGGTAGTCAAGTTTGTTGATAACAGCTTGAAGAGATTTTGTATAATAGAAGTCTCTTACCAATAACTCGTAGATTACTAAGTCTTTAGCTTCTGGTTTTTGGAAGTCTGTTACTTGCCATTCATAAACTTCTTTTGCTTTAGGACCTTCAAGTACAGAAATTAGACCATCTGCTTTTGAACTACCTGGGTGTTTAGGAAGAGTTTTGTCAAGTCTAGCGTTGATATAGCCATCATTCCATGGGTCAACAACAACTTCTGTATAAGGGTCGCTTATTTTAATTTTGCCATCTACTAAATATTGGAAACCATATTTTTTTGTAGGGTCTTCTACGGCAATAGTACGCCAGAATAGTCTAGTAGAATCTTCTCCTTCTTTTATATCAGCACGATACATTTGGAATTTTTCATTGTAATCCCAATTGTTGAAATCACCGATAATATATACATCTTCGTTATGAGGAGCACGAAGAACTAATGTGATAGAGTCACAGTCTGTGTGGTAGTTAATACCTTCTAAATATCCTGCTGGAACAGGTTTTTCTGTTACAGGAGTTGCTATGTAGAATGAGATTTCGTCAGATGCGATTACTTCTCCTTCTTTGATAAGAGATAATACAACTTTGCCTGAACCAGAATAATTTAAGGTAACATCTGCGCTAATAGATTTAGCATCAGCTTCTTCTTTAATTAATTCGTCGTTTAATGTTAATCTTACTAAACCTTTTTCTGAAGTTTCACCTTTAATGGTAATGGTAGAACCCATTGTTTGTAGGCCACCTCCAACAGGTGAAATAATGGTAGCAGCAGGAATGCCTGCTTCAAAAAGTGGATAGATAATGTCTGTACCACTAGAGGTTTTACCTTCTATAGTACCTTTAGCATCACGGAAAACGAAAGCAAGTTTTGTAACTACTTCGCCTTCTGCTAGGTTGTAGTATGCTTTTAGACCATCTGTAATTTCCAATTTCCAAAGATTACCTTCTTTGGTCATTTTGTATTTATCAGAATTGTCTAACCATGTTGGTGCGTGTTTCCAGTCACCATCACCACTACTTTTTGTAGTGATTACGCCAGTGTGTGCATAGCATGCGTCTACGTTAGCAAGCTCTGGATTGCTTTCGGCAGGGTCGTAATAAACATAGAATGTTTCGTTGGTTTCGGATGTTACGAATGTAGGTACTGTATATACCTGTGCCCAAATTGCTACCGAAATAAGCAGTGAACTTAAAAGAAGTAATAATTTTTTCATATAAATGTATTTGATTAAATAAATTCTAATGATACTTAGAATGCAAATATAATGAAAATATCTAACATCTTAAGAAATTTAACATAAAAGTATTTATGCTATTATGTTAAAAAAAATAGGGTGACTATTGCTAGTCACCCTATTTTATAAACTTAATTAGCTATTATTGTTTCTTAGCAGCTTTTTCTAGTTTTTTCTTTTCAATATCGTATGCTACTGGAATAGCGATAAACAATGTTGAATATGTACCGATAACAACACCCACCATCATAGCGAATACGAATCCTCTAATGGTTTCACCACCAAGTAAGAAGATAACGATTAACACTAAGAATGTAGAAAGTGATGTACTTAATGTACGAGTAAGTGTAGCGTTGATAGCTTCGTTAATTACTTCTTTGCGATCACGTTTTGGATATAGGTTAACAAGTTCACGTACACGGTCAAATACTACCACGGTGTCGTTCATTGAGTAACCGATAATTGTTAGGATAGCAGCAATGAATGATTGGTCAATCTCTAGTGAGAATGGCATGATGCTATATAGTAGAGAATATAGACCTAAGATAAATACAACGTCATGTAGTAGAGATGCTACAGAACCAACACTATATGATACGTTTCTAAATCTTACGAAGATGTAGATGAAGATACCAATCATAGAGAATAGGATTGCCCAAATAGCGTCTGCTTTGATGTCGTCTGCAATAGCAGGACCTACTTTTTGTGAACTTTGTACACCTAAAGTATTTTCAGCGTCAACAGAAGCAAGAACTGCTTTGCCATCTTCTAGAAGGTAACCTTTAAGGAACATTTCTTTAGTTACACCATATTGTTCTAGTTCTGGTTGAAGTTCGTTGAATAGGATTTCTTCTACTTCATCGTCGATAGTTTCGCTGTTGTCTTCTATTTTGTAGTTGGTTGTGATGCGTACTTGGTTTTCAGAACCAATTGTGATAACAGAAACTTGAGCATCGGTGAAGCCGTCTTCTAGGTGGTTGATGATTTCGTCTGTATTTACATTTTCTGCAAAGCGAACTACATAGTTTCTACCACCACTGAAATCGATACCTTGGCTTAGACCACGTAAACCTAGTGATACACCAGCAATTAGCATAAATGCACATGATACGATGTAACCAATTTTACGGATTTTAACCCAGTTGATTTTCACGTTGCTTAATAAGTTTTTAGAAAGCTTAGTTGTGAATGTCCAATCTTTGATTTCTGCTTTTTCAGCTTTTCTTACATAGAATAAACGTGTTAAGAATACTGCTGTGAAGAATGATGTGATAATACCAATGATTAATGTGGTAGCGAAACCTTTAATAGGACCAGTACCGAAATAGAATAGGATAATACCAGTAAGGACGGTTGTTAAGTTTGAGTCAACGATAGCAGACATAGCATTTTTATAACCATCTTGGATAGCCATTTTGTGTGTTTTGCCTGCTCTTAACTCTTCTTTAATACGTTCGTAGATAAGCACGTTTGCGTCCACTGCCATACCCATGGTTAATACGATACCTGCGATACCAGGAAGGGTAAGTACAGCTTTGAATGAAGCAAGGATACCAATTAGGAAGAATACGTTAACAAGTAATGCTAAGTCTACTACTAAACCTGGTTTGAAACCATAGTAAACCATCATGTAAAGCATAACTACGATGAACGCAATAGCGAATGAAATCAAACCTTTGCTGATAGCTTCATGACCTAGAGAAGGACCAACAACGTCTTCTTGAATAATACGAGAAGGAGCTGGCATTTTACCAGATTTTAGCACGTTAGCTAAGTCTTTTGCTTCTTGTGGTGTGAAGTTACCAGAGATTTCAGAACGTCCACCTGTAATTTCTGTGTTTACGTTAGGGAAAGAGTAAACCATATCGTCTAGTACGATAGCAATGCTACGACCGATATTGTCTTTTGTTAATTTAGCCCATGCTTTA
>JAEIGA010013470.1_pt1 | contig 12444 bp, 9 predicted proteins | sample 9270691 | NCBI WGS metagenome assembly JAEIGA01 (sample SAMN17057246, study PRJNA624740) | gut metagenome | biome: biome; isolation source: fecal sample | host: Bos grunniens | place: China: Xizang | collected 2019
GGTGTTTGGATACATTGCCGTGAATACTCTTGGGCTTCCAGCTGATGAGATGCCGTTTTATGATCCAAAGTACAAGAAGGCTGCGGAGAAGGTGTTGGAGTTGATTATGCTTGAGGGTAACTTCGGCCAGGAGAATATGAAGGGCTATAAACGCCCGAAGGGATATGTTGCGGGTAAGTGGTATTCTTTCAAGAGAAGGTTTGGTAGGAACTTACGAGTGTTGAGTATCTTCCCGATGGAATCGCTCAGGCATATCACAAAGGTGTTTATTTGTGGAATAGGTGTAATGTTTAGTGATAACTTTAAGAAGTATGAAGATTGATAATACATTACTTGATAACCTTACCGCCCAGGCGCAAGCCTCGCCGCGTCTTCGCATGAATATGGATTTATGTCGATTATGAAGGTTGATAATAAGCTAATATTTACAGAGGAGGAAACTTTGGAACTTTTAGATGCTTTCTATAAGGAGGCACTTAGGTTCTTAAACGTTTCAGAAGAGAAAACTGCTGTAATTATTAAGGAATCCTTTGTGCCGACTTCAGTGCCGATATATATTGATTATCAGTCACGGACTATCCATGTCCAGATTCGATTCTTCCGTACTTTGGTTATTTTGAATCCTATGGCTGGTAATGATAATCCTACTATGTATAGGATGTATGGATATATGTTGGCATATGTATGGTCTGAATATATTGCTACAGGTAACAAATTAGACTTTCCAAGGAATCGTGATGCAGCAACTTTCGCTAATGCCTTGTTTGTTATAAAAGGTATACCAATTCATAATAGACAACCCATATCACCAGAATATATAAAATTTCTTGGCTATGACCCTTATGATTTACAACCAGTACTTCGTATGCTTAGGAATAAGTTTGGAATGGATTGCCAAATTCGACGAGTGAAAGATAGAACAAATAATCAGATTGTTGAATTGGTTTCTTTTACTTCTGATGAATTTAAGAAACGGGGAGATGAACATATAGAATTGTATGAAGAAAGTAGGCACAGAGTGTTGTCATCGATAAAAGAAGGTGATCTTGGTAGTAGTACTAATCCCTTTGCCAATGTTGATGAAGCTGCAGATTATATCCTAAAATTAGATAAAGAAAGATTGAGCTCGGATCGTTATAGAAATATGATATCGAATGAGCAATATTTTTATGACTACGAATCTAATAGCTTTAGAATATCATGGGCTTCTCCTAACGTTTCATATTATCAAATAGGGAATGCTCAATATCCATATTTCGTTGCTAATCAATTATCTCAGGTTAGAATTGCTGAGCCTCCAAGGTTTTCATTAAAACCTTCTTTGTGCAAAAATAAGTTTTTATATCGAGGTCAGGCTGAGTTTTATGCTCCATGCAAACCTTCTATGTTTAGAAAAGCAGAGAAGAACTATTTTGTAGATGATATTATTCAAATAAATGAAATGGAGGTGTTGCTACGACAACATCCACTTGTAAAGTTATTTGAACAAGGATTTATGCTAATGCATGAGTTCATCCGCTTCAAAATCAATTATCTCGGACTCAGTCAACATTATTACAATAATACTCCTTTGTTGGATCTTACAAGTGATATGGAAGTTGCCAAATTCTTTGCTGTAACTAAGTTTGATCCTAAAAAAGATTGCTACCTTAAATATGAAGGAGATAATTTAGGGGTATTGTATTATTATGATATACAGTCTGATTCATTCACTGAGAGAGAAGGACGAAACTATATTATAGATGCGATTGGTAAACAACCTTTTATGAGAAGTGGTAATCAGTCTGGTTTTCTTATAAATCTTGAAAAGGACGATGATTTCAATTGTTTGCCTGAAGTAAGATATGTGTTTTTTAAGCATGATCCAGAAATAACATCTCGTATCTTTAGGAAGGCCTTAAATGGTGATAAATATATGCCTCAAGAGATGTTACGTACTCACTGGTATAATAAGATCTCTGACAACGATGAGCGAATGAAGATATCGTATGAGGCATTGCTGCTTAATTTCGAACGAAATCCGCATGAAAGTCATAGTAGAATTTTAGCAGAGTTAAGAAATAAGGGTTTCAAGGTTAATAAAAAGTATAAGTCTAAGTTTACAGAGGAGGAATTAGATTTATATTACAATAATAGCGAGCAAATATGGAAAGAGTTCTGCTCGAATGTATATTTTTATGGTCCTGAAGGTGCTCTGCTTAAGAAGCATCTTCTAAATCTTCCTAATGATCCACGATATCGTTGGGCTTTTTACAGGGATTAAATTCTGTATCTGACCTATTTACCAATAAACTACACTTTGATAAAGCATTTGGTTAAGTTAGCTATGAAGATTGACAATATATTGCTTGATAAGTTGACAGCTCAGGCGAAGGAGTCTCCGAGGTTGAGGATGAATTTGGATCTGAGGAATTCGGATGGGGATTCGTCGCAGAGGATGCTGAATGCGATTGAGCCGGGTTCTGTGGTGCCGATTCATAGGCATCAGAAGACTTCGGAGACTGTTGTTGTGTTGAGGGGGCGTGTGGTGGAGGAGTATTATTCTTCGGAAGGAGAGTGTGTGGCGTCGTATGATCTTGCAGCTGGCGGGCCTGTCTGTGCTTTGAATATTCCAGCTGGTCAGTGGCATGCTCTTCGTGCGTTGGATCCGGGTACTGTGATTCTCGAGATGAAGGATGGTCCATACGAGCCGATTCAGGAGTGTGATATTCTGAGGTAGGGGACGGTTGTGCAAGTTGGTAATTATCGCGTTTTATAAAGATTTTTTTCCGTTCTATTTGGCAGTTCTGTAGTTACCTCTTTGGGCCGCGTTGTGGTGGGAGGAAGAGTGAATAGATTAGCAGATTCGGGTTAATGCAATATTGTGCGTTAATCCGAATTGCTTTATATATAGCATTGTTTATCTTTGTGAAATAACGATATGAAATTTACAGAGGAATGAGGCATAGTAATATGATTATACCAATGGATCAGGCAATCAAAGATTTTGATTTGCATCTTAGGAGCCATCCAAGAACTATTTTATCAGCTGGTTTTGGTGAGGGAAAGAGCACTTTTCTGGCTGCTGCTGAGAAAAAACTCAAAAATAGATATGTGTTTATAAAACTCTTTCCAGTAAACTATCAAGTAGCAGATAACTTGGATGCATTCGACTTGATAAAACGTGATCTTCTATTTCAGCTCTATGAGAAGGGAATAGTTGGAGATTCATATGAGATATCTGATGATATTGCTTCTTTCTTTTTCCTTCAAAATGAGTGGGATACCTTTGCTGAGGAAACGTTGAAGGTGTTGTCCTGTTTTGACTCGTCAAATACATTAACTGCTGCATTAGGAGCAGCAAAGTTTCTCAAGAGTGTCAAGAAAAAGTATGATTCATTCAAAGCAAATGGCGGTGTATTGGGAGAAAGGTTAGATAGATTTATTTCATCGTTTGAAACCCAAAGAGGCATATATGAAGCAGATCCGATTACATCAATTATATGTGATATCATAAGGGATTGGAAATGTCGCAATAAACGTAAAAAGATATGTCTAGTATTTGAGGATATGGATCGAATAGATCCGGCACATATATTCAGAATCCTAAATGTGATATCGGCTCATATGGATTATGGCTATAAGTATGGGGTATCACCTATGAGTAGTAGTCTGGCGGGAAACAAATTTGGAGTCGATAATATGGTTGTGTGCCTAGATTACAACAATCTGAATAATATATATACCCACTTTTATGGTGGCGCTTCAGGGTTTCAGGGATATATAAACAAGTTCTGTGACAAAGGAATATTCACTTATTCATTACATGAGCAGATACATAAGTACTATACGCAGCGGTTAATATCAGCAAGTGGAATGAGTCTAAGTGCCATTGAGACTTTTACTGGTATCTTTGATTTCGCAGCATATTCGTTAAGAGATTTTTGTCATGCGTTGGATGACGTTGAGTCTCAAATAACTCTACCTCAGATGAAAAATAATGTTGCGCCTCACAAGGGATTCTATGTTATGGCTGCGGTCTTGCGTAGGCTGAGGTGTAATGACGCAAAAATCATAGAAATTTTATCTCAAGCCTTCCGTATACAAACTGAAGCTGTAGGTCCATATATCGTTACTAGTATGATTTTGAACGATAGTATGTATGTAAAAGGTGGAGACTTTTCATTTGGTAAGAAGCGAGACGGATATCTAGAGCGATTCGGTATCACTGATATTAAGAATGATGGTACAGTGTCTATACAACCTCGAATATCGCTAAGCTGGAATCCACAAGAGTCCTATTGTAAACCAGAAGAGGTGATGGTCGATGTGATTGCTGCAGTAAATAAATAATCAACTGATATGAGTGTAGATCAAAATATTTCGAAAAATGTGTTGACAGAAACAGGGAGTAATGAAGCGCATTAAAGCTAAGGGTGCGAAGGTGGTGATTTATGAGCCTACACTTGAGGATGGTTCAACATTCTTTGGCAGTGTTGTGGTGAATGACCTCGCTGCATTCAAGGCCCAGTGCGATGCAATCATCGCAAATCGTTATGATGCGTGCCTGGATGATGTTGTGGAGAAGGTTTATACTCGTGATGTTTTTAGGAGGGATTAGGTATTAGCTTAGATATAGTGTCAAACGCGAGCTTCGGCTCGCGTTTTTTGTGTTGGATATATAGAATGTAGGATATTTCTTAGGGTTTCGTTAACTTTGGGGAGGATTGCGGTAGGATTGAAGTTGCTATGCAGATAATGATTAAAGATGCTTTGGATGGAAGGTCGTTTCCGGAGGCTGGTGATTGCGTTTATAATCTGATGTTGCCTTTAGCAGATACGGATGAGGAGTTCGTTTTGGATCTGCAGGGTGTGTCTGATCTTCCGTCGTTGTTTTTTAATATGTGCTTGAAGCGTTTTGTTGATGATCGTGGGGTTGAGTTTCTGAAGAGTCGTGTTCGGTTTAAGAACATCAACAAGCGCCAAGCTGCCTGGTTGGTGGATTATTTGGAGAAGGTTTGCAGACCATGACCGCACCACAGTCGGAATATACGACCTCAGACTGTTGTAAACAAAGCCTCCGGCGAGCTCGCCGAAAGGCTCGCCTCTGTCCTTGCCTGCTGGGGGGATAAATTCTGCAGTGTTTCAGGAATTTGTCATGAATGGAAGAAGTAATGCGTATAGTAAACAGTTTATATGAAGATTATTATAGACACAAATATTATTAACAAGGATTATAGGCTATGTAACAAGTACATTGTAACATTGAGCGATGCTGCTGCGAAACTCGGTTATGAGGTATGTGTGCCGGAAGTCGTAGTTGATGAAATTGTCTGCCATTATAAAAATGAACTGATAGAAGCTTATGATACTTACCTGAAAGGTCTTTCCAATCTGAATAAACTTACAGCTGTACCATACAAGTTAACAATATCTCAAGTATCTATTGATGAGCAGTTGCAAAAGTTTAGGGAACAATATGAAACTGATCTTCGAGTACTGAATATAAAAATATTACCTTATCCGAATGTTGACCATAAAAGTATTGTAGCAAAGGAATTGGATAAGAAGAAACCATTTAAGGATAGTCAAAAAGGATATAGAGATTCCCTTATTTGGGAGACAGTGAAATCAGAGTTGATTCCTGTCAATGATTTATTTGATGAATGTCAAATCTTGTTGTTGACAAGAAATACAAAAGATTTTGCAGATGCAAGTGGTTTGCATCAAGATATGAAGGATGAACTATTAGCATTAGGATATAGTGATACTGTTGTCAAGTTGGTAACAGATTGCGAAAAATTCTTCAAGGATGTTATTCAACCGGAGTTTGAGGAATTGGATAAAATAAAGGAAGCCTTAAATGCGAAAGGATCATACAATCGTATATCTGTTCAAGATGATATTGCTCAACTATTCGATATGCAATTAGTTCAACATATGTTAGATGCGATAGATGAATACGGAATTCAGGTGTATGTGCCTTTATATTGCGAGGATCCATATGTTGAATATATGGAGGAACCAGTGGCTAAAATTGAGTCTGTGATTCGCTTGGAAGATGAGACTGTTATGATTGGATGTAATGTTAGGATTGGTGCCGAGATTAGCTATTATATAGAACGGTCTAATTTTGTGGATGTATGTGATGATATACATCCTTATGTAACGAATTATCACCATAACGAGAATTACCTTGAGGTCTCGAATCTTATTGAGTTAAATGTGGATGCAAATATTAGAACGACCAAAATGTTATCCAAGATTTTAACTTCAGAAGTGATTCCTAGGTCTATTAAATTTGTTTCTTATAAGCCCCAAAATTCGGTGAGACGGTAGTCAAAGCATCGGGCGAACTTACGCTCGCTTCTGTCCCAGCCTGCTAGGGAATATAATAGATATGATAATTTTTAGAATATGTACCTTTCAACTCTTAAACTTTGGAATTTTAGAAAGTATAGCCAGGGACCTGATGAGGCTCCAGGCATAGAAATATCTTTCAATAAAGGAGTAAATGTTCTTATAGGAGAGAACGATTCGGGTAAGACAGCAATAGTTGATGCTATCCGTTATGTACTTAAAACCAAGAGTGGTGAACCAATCTATTGGGATGAAAAAGACTTCTTTATGGATAAAGATGGTAATCGCTCAAGAAAACTGAAGATAGAGTGTGTCTTTGATGGTATTTCTGAAATAGAAGCAGCACCATTCCTAGAGTGGATTGGGCTTAAGGAAATAGATGGTAAGAGTTGTTATTGTTTGAGATTAACTCTTAATGCTTCGATTCTTGATGATGGACGAATTTATCCAGAAGTCAAAGCTGGTATGGGTCGAGAAGGAACTGTGATGGATGGACGAGCAAAGGATCTCCTTCGTGTCGTATATTTGAAACCTCTGCGTGATGCATTACAAGATATGACTCATGGTAAAAGATCAAGAATTGCTCAAATACTCCATGCTCATAATATATTTAGTGAAAAATCTCGCTCTGAGGAAGGTAAACATGAGTTAGAGGTCTTGTATAAACGTCTTAGTGATGATATTAATAAATACTTCGATAAAGCCGGAGATGGCGAAGGCAGGGATATAACCACTAGAATTAACGATATACTTTCAGAACACTTTCTTGTGGCCGGTGATAAGAGAGAAGCTAGCCTCTCGTTAACAGGAAGTGATTTGATTGATATTCTACGACAACTTGATTTGGTATTGGAAGGTAATAAAAGTGGTTTGGGATCGCTTAATTTACTGTGTATAGCTGCGGAACTTTTGCTCTTTCATGAGGGAAATAGAGGCCTGAAGTTAACTCTTATTGAGGAACTAGAGGCTCATCTTCATCCTCAATATCAACTTAGACTGTTGGATTACATTCGTAATCAAGAAGAACTTGGTCAGTTCATTCTGACAACCCATAGCATATCTGTAGCATCCAATATCCCTCTAGAGCATCTGATAGTATTGAAGGGCGATAGAGCTTTCCCGATGGGACCTAAATATACTCGTTGTAAGACTGAGGATTATCGATTTTTGCATCGATTCTTAGACGCCACAAAAGCCAACCTCTTTTTTGCGAAAGGTGTTATAATGGTCGAGGGTGATGCGGAGAATTTATTGCTTCCAACCATTGCTGAAATAATAGGTAGACCTCTTCATAAGCATGGCGTATCAATCGTTAATGTTGGAAATACTGCCTATAAACGATACGCTAAAATATTTGAGAGGCAAGATGGCCAGCGAATGGGAGTGAAAGTGTCAATTGTGACGGATCTCGATGTGCGAAGTATTGAGTACTATGCTGATGAAGATGAGAAACGAGAGAAGAAGGTTTTACCATGTACAGAAGGAGTAAAGAATGAGTTGGAGGGCATCTGCTCTAGTGTGGATTTTTCACACTTGCCAGAATTTGTGCTGTCTGCTAACGAACTAAATGATTATTTAACGGATCATAAGTGTGAAACCAAAAGTAAAGTTAAAAAACAAGATAGAAACGAGGTTAAAGAATACTTTAAAAATAACTCTCAGCGAATAACATCAGAGTGTATTGACTATCTGAGAGAAGAACGCAAAAAAGTGTTAAATTCTCAGTTCGATAATCCTGAAATACAGGTATTTGCTCCTCAATTTTGGACTTTGGAGTATGAAATTGCAAGGAGTGGCCTTTATAAAGAGTTGGCTGTATCCGTAATTATGGCAAAAGCGGAAAAGGCTGGAAAAGAAGTCCCCATGTATGATGAGGTCATGAAGGAGATCTCTAAGGAATATATAGATTATAGCGATAGTAAAATAGCTTATGCTATATTTAAGCCTATCAATGATGGAGATGTTTCAAAAGCAATAGTAGCTCAGTATTTAGCGGAGATATTAATGAGCCGTAAGAATGATTATAAAGCAATCTTGGAGAGTGATTCGTGCTTGAAATATATAGTGGATTCTATTAAACATGTAACGTGTATTGAAGAATGAACAACTTTGCAACAGATGACGAGATAATGATTGCGCATGACCTCTTATTGTCGGGTAAACCTGACTTTGATGATGATAAGGTTGCAGTAATCAAGTCTAATGTTTCTCAAGACATTAAGGCATGTCCTGGTAGTGGTAAGACAACCGTGTTGTTGGCGAAACTGTTGATCTTGGCAAATAGGATGCCTTTTGCCGATGGCTCAGGAATCTGTGTCCTTACCCATACAAATGTTGCTATTGATGAGATTAAGGCAAGATTTGGCAGCAAAGCGGATGTCTTGTTTAACTATCCTAATTTCTGTGGTACTATTCAGTCTTTTGTTGATAAGTTCTTAAGTATACCTTGGTTTAACTCATATGTCCCGGCTCCTGTCGTGTCAATTGATGATGATCGTGCTAATTCAATCATTACAAAAGCATACTTCTCTCTCGATTGGACCAGCAGAAAGGTAATTAATTACTTATTCAATGAGAATGATAAATATAAAAAAGCCTGTAAGGGAAAAGATTGGGAAGGCGCGGAAAAAATAAAGCTTGATTTTATCAAAAATACTTATGTAAGCTTTAAAGATGGTAAGTTTTATAGAAAATATGGAGATGAGAGATCATTGGCATCATTTAATCCTAAGTCATCATCTCAATCTCAAACTTATAAATTTATAAATTTGATTCGCTGCGCTGCGATACGCGAAGGAGTCTTAAAATATAATGATGCTTATTCTATTGCATTGAAATATTCCCATGATGTTCCTGAATTGAGGGATTCTATAAGTCAAAGGTTCAAATATTTATTTATTGATGAAACACAAGATACAAACAGATTGCAGCTTGATCTGATTGAAAAAATCTTTGATCATGAAAAAGTGATTATTCAGAGATTCGGTGATAATTGTCAGGCTATCTATGATAATACTGGAAGTTGTGATTGGGTTCCTTGTAATCCTCTTCCTCTCAATCAGAGTAAACGTTTTGGGGAGAATATTGCTAAAGTTTTGAGAACAGTTTGTATTGATGACAATAGACTATTGATGGGAAATCCTGAAATCCCATCGCTTAAGCCAATATTACTTGTGTATGATGACCCTTTACAGGTGCTTCCTGCTTTTGTAAGTATATTGCATTCGTACAAGATAGGTGATGAAAGTGTAGCTGAAATTGCTTTAAGGGAGAGAGAGGAGGATGTCTTACATCGTTATAACATTAAGGCAGTTGGATATTGTGGTAAGTATAATGAAAAAGATGGTGAACGATACTCATTGCATCGCTATTACCATGATTTTGATAATAATTTAGCGGCTAAACGCCCTTATGGAGAAGTTGTTACGATGAATGCGTTTATCTCAAAGAAATCTCTGGACGCAACACCTCAAGAATACCGATCAAGAATATTGGAAGCAATGGTTGTATTCCTAGATAGGTGTGGGGCAATCCAAGATAATGGTAGAAGGTATTCTAAAACCTCCATGTTAAGGGCAATTAAAGAAAAGTCACCGGATTTATATGAAATTCTAAATGCTAGGTTAGCTAAGTGGGTGTTAAATATTTCAAACTCGACAGCTAATGTGGATTTAGATGTTTTTGAGGAACTTAAAGCATTCATGGTGAATGAACTGGCAAATGCATTTTCAGTTGTACCTACAATGAAAAATGTTAATAGTTTTCTCAAACGACAGAAGGATGAGTTCTATGAAATGAAGTCGGAACCAAGTGGAACTCAGAATATATATCGTGATGGTGATATTGAAATACCGATTTCAACTGTGCATTCTGTTAAAGGAGAGACTCATGCTGCAACTCTGTTCCTTGAAACATTTTACCATAAATACGACAGCGAGTATCTTGGTGCAGCACTTTCCGGAGAAGTATTTAGTGGGAGTGGCTATGCAAAATCAGCGGTTAAAGTTGCTTACGTCGCTATGAGTCGTCCCAAATATTTGCTTGCTTATGCAATTCACAAAAGTCGCTACAATAATCTTGATACTGAAAAATTGAAATCAATCTGGGAAGTGCACGAAGTTTAGGAATTGATTGTTTAAGTATTTAAGTGAAATATGGATAAAGGGATAGATTTCATAGCTCTTGACTTAGAGACTGCAACATGGAAGAAGTCCTCTATTTGTGAGATAGGTATCGCAATAGTTAAGGATTCAGAAGTAGTTGAGACTAAGTCGTGGTTGGTTAAGCCTTGTCGGAACAGGTATGATTCCTTCAATATATCGATTCATGGCATTACGCCGGATATGACAAAGGACAGTCCTTCTTTCAAGGAAGTCTGGCTAGAGGTGCAGCCATATCTTGAGGACCAGGTCGTAGTTGCTCATAATACGGCTTTTGATATGTATGCACTAAAGTATGCATTTGAGGAGAATGGAATGTCATACCCTAATTTCATGCATTTCTGTTCATATAGGGTCGCGAGGTATTGCTTTAAGGATACTTATAGCTATTCTTTGCCGATTATATGCGAGGCAATGGGGATTCCGTTCCACTCGCATCATAGGGCAGGGGCTGATGCTGAAGCATGTGCAAAGGTGTTTATCAAGTCTTTGGAACTTAGTGGCGTTGCAGATCTTGATGAACTCCAGTCCAAATATGAATTCAAATGCGGTAGGTTTGCAGGAGATACCTTTGAGGGACAGCGATCTGTTAAGAAATCAGTTTCTTCTGGGAAGTCTATAAAGGAATATGTCGGTGATCCATCGAAGATTGATGAAGGCAGCTATTTTTACCAGAAGTCTGTATGCTTTACAGGGACATGTAAGTGGGCGACTCGTGATATCCTTCTTCAGACTATTGCCGATATCGGAGGATTTCCTCAGAAAGGGGTTAATAAGTCAACCCAAATACTGGTTGTTGGTCAGCAAGATTATAGACGTGTTGGAGAGGATGGCATGAGTAGTAAGCAAGAAAAGGCTATGGCACTGAAAGATGCAGGACAAGATATTGAAATTATGTCTGAGGAACAATTTTTGTCGATGTTGGGCGTCGAACTGCATGAATAGAAATCAGATATTTATATGGGAGCAAGCAAAAGAGGATTTAAGGATTTGCTGGAGCAGGTGGTTATTCCTGAGACATTGACTTTGGTTGAAAGAGAACCTATTCTTAAAACTATAGTGGAATATGTGCATAGGATAATACCATCTAAACTGTTTCGGTATAGGGAGTGTTCAGAAATGCAGTTTGATGCTTTCTACCATGATAATATATATGCTTCTACTGCTGATAAATTCAACGATCCTTATGATTGTCTGCTGCGATTTGATAAGAAGTTTATCTTTGATTCAATACATCAGAGTGCATCAAAAGAACACATCATTCAATTGCGTGATTATTTAAAAAGCGGAAATGACATGCCTGAACAATTCCGGTTGTTGTATGGTGATGACCGCTCTCAACAGTTAAAAGAAGTTTTGCTGAATGCTTCAGAACAGGATTTGGATAATTACGAGGCATCCTTCAATCTTTCAAGGGAGGTTTTTGATTCAAATATAGAATCAGTGTTAAACAATGCGGTACTATATTTTAAGCAGCAAGCTCATGTGGCATGTTTTAGCGAAACAATAAAGTCTGTTACCATGTGGTCGCATTATGCCAAGTCGCATACAGGGTTTGCATTGGAATATGATTTACGTAATATTGATCTGAAATGTGATAGTTGTGCTGAGAAACAGAATTGTCCTAATAGAATTATCCATAACCTATATCCTGTAATTTATACCAGACGCAGATACGATGCAACGAATTTCGTTGATTGTTATCTTGGACGCAATTTTGGTATGTCGACAAAGGTAGACGATATTCTTTTCTTTAATAAGGCAGCGTTGTATAAGTCACCACAATGGAGTTATGAAAAAGAATGGCGTTTGTTTTTGGATAAGAAAGACTCTTATGGTATGCCGTGCTTAATAGCCCAGATAAGGCCTACAGCAATATATTACGGAAACAACATTTCTCCAATCAATAAGAAGATATTAAGCGATATTGCGAAAGAGAAAGGAC
>JAEIGA010013471.1_pt1 | contig 12444 bp, 20 predicted proteins | sample 9270691 | NCBI WGS metagenome assembly JAEIGA01 (sample SAMN17057246, study PRJNA624740) | gut metagenome | biome: biome; isolation source: fecal sample | host: Bos grunniens | place: China: Xizang | collected 2019
TAAGAGCCATTATTGTGTGATAGGAGAGATTAGTAATGATTAAAATTGGTGATAAAGTCAAATATCTTGGCGTTTATGACGCTATCGTAAGAGATATATTTTATGCTAAAGACAATCATGAAGTAATTGACTTATATAAAATAGAAATCAATGGATTTAATCAATATGTAAGAATGGTTTATCCTAATGATATAAAGGAGATAGAGAAAGATGCAAGTAAACATTAAAGATGTATTAAGAAAAAGATATGAGAAACAAGATTTCAGTTTACTATTAACTGATTGTAAAAAAATTAGAGAAGAAAAAGTAAATGAGTTTATTAAAAACTTAGAAAATCAAGCAAAAGAAGGAATGACTAAAGGTAAAGTCAAAGTAGTAAAAAGAGGTACTGCATTACACATAGCTGAAAAAGATAGAATAATACGTCATTTTACAACTATGGGATTTGATATAGATTATCACCCATACTCTAAAAGAGGATTAACTGTAGGATGTAAATTTACAGTACAATGGCAACATTTAATAAAATAATATAAAAAATATAAAGGAGTGGTTTAATATGTTATGTAATAAATGTGGAAAAGAATTAGGAAAAGGATCTAAAGTAGATAATCATGATGGATGGAAAATAGTTGGTGGAATAGCAACATTTGCAGCATTCAGCAATCCAATAGTAGCTGGCGCTGGACTTTGTGTAGCTGGTAAAAAAGCATTTGATAGATATGTAAAAGGCGATTACAAAGTTAAATGTCCTCATTGTGGAACAACTATAAATGTAACTAAAGACGAATATATGAGATTGACAGAAAAGAATTAGGAGTTGGTTATATGATATTAAAAATAGTTGAAGAATTTGAAGATTGTATTGATTTTGTTATACTAGACAAAAAAAGTGAAAAAGTGGTAGGCACACTTGAGATTATGGAATTCCCAGGAAACTATAGTATAGTGTGCGAAGCAAATGATGACTTTAATGAATATTGTTATAATAAATTAGATGATAGATTGGAAGAATTCTTTGGACAAATAAAAACAGCTATAAACGTTGGACTATTTGGCTTAGACTTAGACAAACCTGTATATTTATTAGCAGATGAGAAGATAGCATCAAGATATGCTATAGTCAACTGTTTAGAAAGAGTACCAAGATTTAGTGGATATTATTTTATAAAGAGAGGTTATTAATATGTTTTTAATAGGGTTATTTTTAGGAATTGCATTTATAATAGGATGTTTAGCATTTAACAATTATGATATAGATGAACACTTTGATAAAGATGAACATGGAGACTATAGATTATAAAGGAGCTTAAAATATGAAAACATTAAAAGCTATGGAGACAAAAATAAATGAAGAAATACTATTATCAGACGAAAAAGAATTAGTTATGGCTATTGTAGCATTACAACATTTATATAATGAAAATACTTTTAATTTTGGCTCAGATATATTCATTACTACTATATCGACAGTATCAGGTATTGTTATGGATAATTTAATAAGCAAAGTAATATTTGCAGTATTTGCATCAACTTTTACTGCTAAACTTGTAATAGATACAGTTGATAAATTAAAAATAAGAAAACTTAAAAATGATTTAATAGAAGAATTAGTTAGCAGATATGATACACCACAAGTGGCATATTTAGAAATTGCGCAACTAATAACATCTTTAACTAGAGAAGAAATAATAAGATATCTTAATAGTATAGGATGTGAGGTAAATGCTAAATAAAGGAGACTTAATAGTAAATAAATGGGCAGATTTTTTAGATGACTTTGTTATATGCAGAGTCATCGATATTGAAACATTAGAAAGATATAGTGAGAAATGGTACCAGTATTCTGGTGCCATTTTTGATTATACAAAAGACTGCAATCTAATAAAAACAGAATTAGTTTATTCTAGCAATGATAAATGGAAAACTGGATTAACATTATATATAATTGAAGATGAAGCACTAACACTAGATGAATATTTAAAACAAAACGCAAGTTGGGATGACTATATGGAATATAAATCAAAATATAAAGATTTATTTTAGGAGGTAGCATTAAATGAAAGAGAGATGTAAATATAGTATTGATGAGCTAGTGGTAGAAAGAGGCGCCGATTATTTTAATTCAGTTAAAATATGTAGAGTAGAAGAAGTAGAATATATGGACTGTACCAATCCTTTGTGGGATCCAGAATTTGATACAGAACCTTATTGGTTAATAACTACAGAAATATTGTACATGGTGAACAACAGTAAACATAATTATAATGCAGTAGGAGATTATGAATCATTCGAAGACTGGGAACTAGAATCACTTGATGAATATCTTACAAGAGAGATAACTATAGATGATTACATTGATGTAAAATATAATGGTAAATCATTTTATGAGGAGGATGAAGAATAGATGTATTCTTTTGAAAGAAATGATAATAATAGTTTCTCTTATATAAGTAGACTTTATGATGTATATGAAGGAGATGATAGAGAATCTCCTGTTACATCATTAGTAGTAGGATATGATGAAAATATGAACCAATATTTCGTATGCTATTGGTCAGCAGAAGCATTTAATAGCGAATATGGCCATTACCCTGATAAGAGCATAGAGACTTGGAAAGAAGTAATGAATGAATTTATTGCATTGTTTGAACTCATTTTTGATAAATCAGATGTTATTCAAGAAGGGCATTTTACAGCAAAGAAAATAGAAGAAATGCCTGAATTAACAAGAGAAAACTTATTATACTATGTAGGTAGCTGTACTTTTGATGAAGATATAGATTGTCCATGTGTACTTGATGAACATGATTGTGTAATTGATGAAGCTATGCAAAAAGAATATCTTGTTCCAAGATACTATGAATCAGATGAAGATTGTGAAATGCTTGAATATGATAAAGAAGAATTCTTAGATTTTGTTGTATTAAACGAAATTACAGAAAGTATGTATTTAATAATAAATTTTTATGAAATGAACTTTTAAGGAGGACGCAAAAGATGAAAAGATTTTATGGAGTAAAACAAGGAAGAATAACAGGTATATTTACAGACTATAACAGAGTACAGGACTCTGTAAAGAATTTTAGTGGTGCAGAATATAAAGGTTTTGCAACTAGAAAAGAAGCAGAAGAGTATTTAGGAATAAATACAATCGATACAGTTGATGTAATAGAATACTTACCAGAAGAGTTATCTATTTCTAATAACACAGATACTCTAGTAGCATATGTTGATGGTAGTTATTGCAAACAGATTACAACTGAATATTATGGAGCTGGTGTAGTATTGATACATCCAAACAAACAAGAAACAATTAGTCTTAAAGGAACTGTTGGAATAGAATTAAATAATGTGGCTGGAGAATTAGCCGCATCTATGCATGCTATGAAAGTAGCTAAAGATAAAGGTTATAAGAAAATACAATTACACCATGATTATACTGGTATATGTAATTGGATAACAGGAGAATGGACTCCTAAAAACAAATACACTAAATTATATAAAGAGTTCTACGAATCAAACATTAAACCATATGTTGAAGTAGAATTTATTAAAGTTAAATCACACAGTAAAGACCACTATAATGATTTAGCTGATTATTGTGCTAAAAGAGCACTATTATAAAAGGAGGATTTAAAATGGCTAAAATAACAATAAATAATAACGTAGGAAATAATGTTATAAGATTTCCTAGAAAATATAATAAGATATTTGATATCTTTATGATATGTATGACAGCAGGATTATGGATAATATGGATGATGATAAGACCTAAGTATTATTAATTAAAGCGCGTGTTGAAAGACACGCGTTTTCTTTATAGAAAATAAGTAATAGTAAAAATGATAGGGAGAAAGGAGGATGAATATGAATTTAGAGATTGAATCACACAAAATAGCAGAAACAATAAACGATGATATAGATATTTATCAGAATTATATCGTATATGAAATAACGAAAAAGAATATTGATATAGTAGATAAAGATGTATATAGAAATAGATATACAATAGATTTGACGCATTTTTGGTATAGTAATCATGAACCTGAAGAAGAAAACCCTTTAACATTTGAATTAAGACCATGCGTATATGATAAAGTAAATACAGATTATTATATAGAATATAGATCATTTGATATTGATAAAATTTTAGATGAATCAGCACATGTTATTTTATTGCCTGATATGACAGATTGGAATGATGGAACAATAAATGTAAAAACCAAACATACATATGAAAAAAATGATATATATCATATAGAGAGTAGTGGTTTTATAGATACTAGAAACTATTCATATACAGGAAAAAATATTGTTTCAATAGATAACTTAATACCTAATTTAGCAGATGTTAGTTGGTTATTTTCAGAATGTTTTTATGCTGAAGACACTAGTTGGTTTCCTATATTAAATACATCAAGAGTAGAAGATATGCAATACATGTTCTATCATTGCGCTAGATTAAGAAAATTAAACTTATCGGAATATAATACTACTAAAGTTGAAAACACTAATCATATGTTTGCTAATTGTATAAATATGATTAAACTTGATTTAAGTAACTTTAATTTAAATAAAACAAAAGAGAGAAACACAGAAAGTATGTTTCTTAATTGTTTAAGTCTATATGAATTAAGACTAGATAATTGTAATAAAAATACTATAAATAAAATAATTAACTCAAAAAACTTTCCAACTAATAAGATAACGGACGAAAAAATATTTGAAGAAGTATATAATGAAGATATAATTAACTATAATATAAAAGAAGAAGAATTAATAATACACAATGACGCTATAGAAGACGTAGGACGCAATTTTTTATTAAACGATATATATTCTGAATATGACAAAGAAAATAGAAACTTATATATAGGTTATTTAGAAGGAAAAGAAAAGTTTAGAAAAATATATTGTAAAAGATATAATGCATTAGGATTAACTGCTCCAGAGAATTGGAGATTTGTATTACTAGCAGAAGAAGATAATGTATATTTTAATGAAATAACAGAAAATTTATATATACCACAAGAATTAATAATAGAAACTAACGATAACTTAGTTATTTATGCAGAATGTTTAGAACATAATGATAAAACTGATAATGCAACTATCTTTTAGAAAGGAGAAAATATATGCCTGAAATCAAAAGTATAAATGACATACCTATATGTGACGCAACCGCAAGAACCAAAATAGAAGATATAGAAAGCAATTATGCCACAAAACTTGATTTAGAAAGCAGAGCTCATAAAAATCATGCTCATGATCAATATTTAACAGAACATCAAAGTTTAGCTAATTATGCTACAAAAGAATTTGTTAATGATGCTATAGAGAAAATATCTATTCCACCGGAAATAGACACTACTCTTTTTGCAACAAAATTGGATTTAAAAAATTATTATACAAAATCAGAAATAGATGATAAAAAATATTTAACCTCTGTACCAGATAATTATGTAACAGAGGCAAAGTTAACTAATAAAGGATTTGCAACAAAAACTTATGTTGACAATGCTATTGCTAATATACAATCACCTGAAGGATCTATAGATTTATCTCAATACGCATTAAAAACAGATATTCCATCGCTTGAAAATTATTATGATATAACTACTATAGACAGTATTGTAAGTGAATTTGTTAAAACAGATGATTATAATGGATATCAAGATGTATTAACTGATATTATGAATAGCTTCGATGACAGAATAAGTCAATTAGAAAATAAAATAAAAACATTAGAAGGAGATGATGGAAATGACAGCCAATAATGAAATAATGGATGAAATAGAAACTATAAATGATATTCCATTGTGTGACAAAAAAGCTAGAAGTAAAATGGAAGAAATATTATCTGATTTAAATAACAAAGTAAATTCAGGCCATAATCATGATAATGAATATATATCGCGTGAAGAAGTAGAAAGTACATTTGTTACAAAAACATATGTAGATACAAAAATAAAAGAAGTAACTACTAACTTAGATTTAAGCAAATATGTTCTTAAAACAGAATTAACAGCTAAACAATATATGACTCAAACAGATGCTGATAAAAAATATGCTTCTGAAGCATATGTAAATGCTGAATTTAATGAATTAAAACAATATGTAGACAACGAATTAACTAAATACGCTAAAAAAGCAGACGTAGAAAGTTTATATACATTTGCAAGACAATTAGAAGTTAGAATAAATAATTTAGACGCTGGACAAACAGCTATAATGAATGAAATAACAAAAATTAAAAAAGAGTTAGGTATATCATAATACTTGGAAAGGAGAGAATCGATGGCTGATAACAATACGATAAATGAAGTCAAATCCATAAATGGTATTTCTCTCTGCGATAGAAGTCTTAGAGAAAAAATAAATATTGTTCTTTCTGAATTAAAGAAATTAGACAATTCAGACCATAATCATAGCGATAAATATTTATCACGCGAAGAGGCATCTCTTATATTTGTAAGTAAAACATATGTATCAAACGAAATAAGTAGATTTCAAAAAGATTTTACATTGAGTGATTATATAACTAAAACAGAGTTAAATAATAAAAAGTACATAACCAAAGACTATGCTGATAATAAATATGCAACTAAAGTATATACAGACGCAAAAGTAAAAGAATTAGAAACATATATAAAAAATAAATTAAATGAGTTGGCAGCATTACAACGCTTAAATAAAATTAGAATATTATTGAATAGTTTAGATTTACAATTAAAAGAATTAGAAACTAATCTACCAAAATTAGAATCTGATTTAAATAGTACTCTAAATAAAAATTATGCAATTACAACTAAATTTACAGGTGAAATAGAATTAAGTAATAAAGTTACTGTTGTTGGAGCTGGTAAATCATATAGTACTCAAATATCATCTACAGGTTCTAATTATGAATTTAATACTATTAAAATTTCAATGGGTGGAGCAGATATAACTAATAGTGTACTTACAAGTATAAGTACATTAAGAAAACAAATTACAATTCCTAAAGTAACTGGAAATGTAATTATAACAGCTTCTACCAAAGTTTCTGGATACTATATTACATCAAGCTTACCTAATTGTTCATCAAGTAATACTGCTACATGGGTAGCTGCAAATGGTAATTTCTCTACAAGAATAACAGCAAATACAAATTACAAAATAACAAATATGACTGTAACTATGTCTGGTACAGATATAACAAGTCAATGTTTTAATAGAATATCAGATGAAGTAGTTGAATTAAATATAAAAAATATAACTGGAAATGTTTCTATTAAAGCTACAACTGAATTAAAAACATATACAATAACATATTATACAACAAACTGTTCAAAAACTAATAGTAGTACATCTATTAAAGCAGGAAAATCATATTATGCTCAGATAGTTGCAAACTTGAACTATACGATAGCTAATGCCACAGTCACAATGGGTGGCGTTAATATTAACAACCAATGCCTATCCAATACTTCTACTGGAGGTGTTGAGATAGATATAGAAAGCGTAACTGGAAACCTTGTTATAACAGTAGAAGCTACTTTAGATAGATATAGCATATCACGCTCTTTAACAAACTGTTCTGCATCTAATAGTACAACATCTATTGCATCAGGTAGCGCATATTATTGTGTAATAACTCCTACTACAAATTATGAAATAAATAAATATCAACTGACAATGGGCGGAGTTAATGTAACAAGCCAATATGTAAGTAAGAGTGGAAAAACATTAATTATTAATATTCCTTCCGTAACAGGAACTATTGTTATGAGTGCTAGTGCTGTTCAGACTACTTATCCTTGTACTTCAATAACATGTAATAGTACTGCAACTATAGACATAAATGGATCAGCCAACTTAGCAGTTAAAGTATATCCATTAAATTGTACAGATTCTGTATCATGGGATATAAGTGATAGAAGTGCCATCGCTGTGTTTAAAGAAAATGGTGGTTATTATGCACGCGCTTCAAAAGCCGGTTCATATTCAGTAACATTCTACTGTGGATCAAAATCATGTACATGTAGAATAACAGTACCTCAACCAAAAGTTTATTATAATATATCATATTATTTAGTAGGTGGAGTTTCATCAGATACTAGACAAATAGTAGAAAAAGGTAAATCTTATTATACAACAATAACAACGACTCAATCTACACTTTTCTTTACAAGTGCAAAAATAACTATGGGCGGAGTAGACGTAACAAGTCAATATCTAACAATGTCAAATTCAAAAGTTGTTATTAATATACCTTCTGTAACAGGAGATCTTTATATTGATGCAAGAACTTCAGATGGATGGCCTGTAACTTATAGCGCAAGAAATGGTGTCAGCTTTGCACCTATGCCATCAAGAGCATCACATAAATCATTATTAGAAATACGTGTATATTATGATTATGAACCTAATGTAGTTGTTGTTCATAATGGAGAAACTATGTATGATAAATGTTTAACATATAAAACAGATCATATTCTCATAAGTATTTCACAAGTAGTTGGCCCGGTTCAAATAAGTGCTTATTAATTTACATAGCCTAGATTTTTTCTAGGCTTATTTTTTATAGGAGGATCCATTATGGAAGTATATATGATGCAAAAAATAACAGAGGATATTGATGGTTGTGAATATGATACACATGAAGAACTGTTTTACACATGGGAAGATGCTAATGAATATATGGAAGCATTATTCGAAGAAGAAATAAGAATATTGACAAGTATGTATTGTGACGGCGCCGATGATGATCTTGAAGATTATTGTGAAATAACAGAAAGATATAATCATAAAAGCATATACATGGAAGACAGCTTCTGGATGGCATTCAATATAGAAAAGAAAATAATAATGAGTTTTGCGTGATTGCCTATGATAGTTAAAACATATTACAGAATAATATTAACAAAAGAAGAGATGAATTATTTGTTAGAAATCATGGAAGAATATGATACTACTATAGATTACAGTTATAGTTATAGAAATGAACACTATAAAATAGACGCATATAAAGAAGAATTTATTGATTTATACCATGCGCTTAGAAGTGCATATAGAGATTATTCTGATGAAGAAAACCAAAAGACAAAAATAGTGAGGAAATTATATTATGAAATAAGATTAATAGTCGAGGGATGGTAACATGAAAAAAGCAATAATAATAACTGGTATAATAATATTAATATGTTCTGGAGTATTAGGTGTAACAGTAAATATTAAAGTAGATTCATTTCAAGAAGCTAAAAATAAAATAGTACAATGGTATGATGAAGTTCTTGTTCCATTAGCAGAAAGAGGCTTCACTGTAAACAAGAACATATAATAGTAACATAATACTATGTAAAGGAGAAATAATAATGAAAGATATTGAAAAAGTAGGAGCTATGCTTAAACAATTTATTGAGGACTCTATGGTAGAGGCAAATAAACTAGATGAAGAATTAGTACAAAGAAAACAAGAAAGAGACGCTAAAGACAAAGAAATAGAAGATGTATTATTACAAATGGACTATGTTGATATGTTAAGATTACAATTACAACAAAAACTTCTAATATTAGAAGAAGAAAGAGCAGCAATACAATTAGCTGTTGAAGAAAAAGAAAATTTAGCTAGAAGAAACAGCTTAGATAACTTAATGAATATAGAAACAAACGATGGACAAGAATTAGTAAATGAAGAACCAATAGATGAGGGAAAGTAGAAGTCCCTGAATTTCAAGTTAAAACAATAGGACAAACAACTATAGAAGAATTGTATAACGAATTAAAAAAAGAATACGATTCAGGGAATATAAAACCAACTGAAAATACTAAAGTAAAAAGTACAGTTTCAAATGAATCTGTATTAGATAATGTCTTTGGATTTATAAAAAATAGACTAGGCGGCCGTTTTTAGGCCGTCTTTTTAATTAGGAGGGAAATATGATACATTGGTTTTTTTATGTGTTAAGACAAATAGCCAGAGTGTGTAGAGAGAATAAAAATAAATAGGAGGTATGATAACATGTTATCTTTTTTAACCATAATAGGTTCATTCTTTTTAGACTTTTTAATAGGAGAAGTAGTAGACGCTATCATTGAAGTGACATTAAGTTTTGCTACAGTATGTTTTACAGCTATCCCGAAAATCGGTTCCGTATTCATAGGAGCCATAGCATAATCATATATTAATACTAAAGATTATATAGAACGGAGCTGTATTTATGGCAAAGAAGAAAAAGAAAAAACCAGCAATGACAAAGAAAGTCAAATCACCAACGAAAAAACAAAGAAGAAAAATGAGTCAAGGTACATCATCTAGAGACTGCTTACAACCAGGAGCAGACGGTAGAATGATAGGAACTAATAAATAAAAGGGAGTGATTTTATGTTTAATTGTTCTGATCTAGTAGAAAGAGTTTTAGAAAACAGTAGAGAAGATGTTAAATCAATAAAAAGTTTACTAGTAACAGACGAATTCTTATTATTTAATTTATTTAAAGAAGTACAATATCAATTATTAGGAAAATGCTTATCAACAAATCATTTTAATATATTTACATTGAAATATTATATAGACAATAGAGATAACATATTAAGAAATGAAGATGACCCTGATTCTGGATTGTCAGAATCATTTGACGTAGGATTATCAGATGAAGCAATAGACACATTACAAAGAGCAGAAGACTTTATGATGTTAGCTAATAAAGACAAAATAGATGGTGTATGTTTAGCACTTGCTTTATTAGAAAGTGAAAATCCAGTTATATTAAACTTTGTTATGGATTACGAAGTAGACGTAGACGCAATAAGAAAAGACTGTATAGAATTATTATGTACAGGAAATATAGCTTCTTTAGCATCTAAATCAGATAAAGAAGAAGATAAAAAGAAAAAGAAACCTAAAAAGCCAGATAAAATAATAGAAGAAACTTGTACAGACTTAACACAAATGGCTTTAGACGGCGATATCGACCCTATAATAGGCAGAGAAAGAGAACTTGAAGCTATAATAAATACTATGGCTAGAAGAAGTAAAAATAACGTATTATTATGTGGTGAGCCTGGTATAGGTAAAACTGCAATAATAAAAGGTTTAGCTCTAAAACTTGCTAATAACGAAGTTCCTTCTTTAGCTAATAAAAGAATATATAGTTTATCTATAGGTTCATTAATGTCAAACTCTATGTATAGAGGACAATTAGAACAAAGAGTTACTGAATTAATGGCAGCTTTAAGTAAATTAGGAAATGCTATATTATTTATAGATGAATTACACTTAATAATGAAATCAGGTGGAAGCAAAGACTCTAACGTAGATATATCTAGTTTATTAAAACAAGAATTAGGTATGAGAAAATTACAACTTATAGGTTGTACAACTACTAAAGAGGTTAGACAAATACAAGAAGACCCAGCTTTCATGAGAAGAATGAACTTAATAACTCTTCAAGAACCAAATGAAGAAGAGGCATTTGATATAATGAAAGGTCTTAACTACAGATATGAAGAATTCCATCATATAGAAATACCTGATGATACATTAAAAGTAGCTATAAAAATGGCTAAAAGATATGTAGCAGAAAGATTCTTACCAGATAGTGCTATAGACGTTATAGACAGTGCAGGAGCTAAAATAAAACTTAGAAACTCTGCTAAAAATGTTAATAAGAAACAACAAATAGAAATGGAAATAGAAAAAGTACAACATTCTATAATGAAAGAGACTAATGTTGGTGCTGGAATAGCTTTATACAAACAATTAAAAGAATTAAATGAAAAACTAGAAGTATTTAACTCAGGAAATATGGAACCTGAAGAAATACCAGTATTAACTCCAGAAGATATAGCTGCAGAAATAGAAGTAAGAACTAATATACCTGTATCTAAATTAATGGCTTCTGATAAAGCTAAGTTATTATCATTGGAAGATGATTTACACAAACATATAATAGGCCAAGACTTAGCTGTAAAAGAAATAGCAAATGCTATAAGAAGAAATAGTTCAGGATTATCTAATCCAAATAAACCAATAGCATCATTCTTATTTGCAGGACCTACTGGTGTTGGTAAGACTCAAGTATGTAAAGCACTAGCAGAATTAAGATATGGTTCAAAAGATAATATAATCAGAATAGACTGTTCAGAATATAGTGAGGCATATTCTATATCTAAATTAATAGGTTCAGCACCTGGTTATGTTGGTTCTGATAAAGGAGGCCAATTAACAGAAGCGATAAGACATAAACCATACTCTGTTGTATTATTTGATGAATTTGAAAAAGCTAGAGGCAACTTAACTAATATACTATTACAAATATTAGACGATGGACGTTTAACTGATTCACAAGGTGTAACTGTATCATTCAAAAACTGTATAGTAGTATTAACTACTAATATAGGTTCTAGTTTAATAGAACAACAAACAAGAGCAGTTGGATTTGGTTCAACTAATATAGA
>JAEIGA010013472.1_pt1 | contig 12443 bp, 7 predicted proteins | sample 9270691 | NCBI WGS metagenome assembly JAEIGA01 (sample SAMN17057246, study PRJNA624740) | gut metagenome | biome: biome; isolation source: fecal sample | host: Bos grunniens | place: China: Xizang | collected 2019
AGGATAGAACCTCTGGTGCAAGCGTCAGATGCAAGAATAATTCTGCCCGTCTTCTTAACTGATTCAACAACTTTTTCGTAGTTGAACGGAACGATTGAACGAGCGTCGATAACTTCTGCTTCTACGCCGTATTTTTCAGAAAGAATTTTAGCAGCATCCATTGCTCTATACAATGTTGCACCGATTGTAAGAATTGTGATATCGCTACCAACTCTCTTAACGTCTGGTTCGCCAAGTGGGATTTCATAATATCCTTCTGGCACGCCTTCCTTTCTAAATTCTTCACCCTTGTCGTAAATTCTTTGGCTTTCAAAGAAGATAACAGGGTCTGTGCCATTGAGTGCAGAGTTCATTAAACCTTTTGCATCATATGGGGTGACAGGGAAGCAAACTTTAAGTCCTGGAACGTGTGCAGGAAGTGCAACCCAATCTTGTGAGTGTTGTGCACCGTATTTAGCACCAACTGATACACGAAGAACAACAGGCATCTTCAAAATACCACTACTCATTGCTTGCCATTTTGCAAGTTGGTTAAAGATTTCGTCGCCTGCTCTACCCATAAAGTCAGCATACATAAGTTCGATAATTGCTCTACCACCGCAAAGACCATAACCTACTGCAGAAGAAACGATTGCCGCTTCTGAAATTGGAGAGTTAAATAATCTGTGGTATGGAAGTGCTTCTGTTAAGCCCTTATATACTGCGAATGCACCGCCCCAATCACGCACGTCTTCACCATAAGCGGTTAAGGTTGGGTCTTTATAGTATTTATCAATGATTGCTTCGAATAAGCCGTCACGGATATTGTATCTCTTCATGTTAGAAACTTGGTTGCCCTTTTCGTCAAACGCATAACGTGATTTACCAGCGATTTGTTTAACTCTTGGGTTTTCTTCCATAGGAATCTTAACGTCTTTGCCGATTTCAACAGGTCTATCACCCATGCTTTCAACACTGCCGTTTGAGAACATTAAGTCTTCAACGTAATATGGGTCTTTCTTGAAATCAAGATATGGAGATTCAACAGGGTCAGCAGCAAGTTTGCAAAGTTTAAGCATTCTTTCTTTAATGCCTGCAATGATGTCATCAAATTTGCCGTCGCTTTCAACTTTTGCGTCAACAAGTGCTTTTCTATATGTCACCATTGGGTCATATTGCTTCCAGTTTTCAAGTTCTTCAACAGTTCTATAACTCATAGCGTCTGATGGAGAGTGACCAGCATAACGATATGTCACAACGTCAAGAAGAACTGGGCCGTCGCCATCTACTAAAATCTTCTTCTTTCTCTTCATTGCATCAATAACTGCAAGTGGGTTAAAGCCATCAACTCTTTCAGCATAAAGTTGTGTTGGAGAAATACCAGCACCAAGACGAGCCAAGAAGTCATAAGCCATTGTTTCACCTCTGGTTTGACCGCCCATGCCGTAGCCATTGTTGAAGAAGTTAAAGAGAATTGGAAGTCCGCCTTTCTTTTCCCAAAGTTGACGGAGTTGGTCCATAGCAGCAAAGTTCATTGATTCATAAACAACACCGCAACCTACTGCACCGTCACCTACGTTAGAGATAACGATACCTGGTTTGTCATTAACTTTCTTATATAATGCAGCACCGAGAGCAACCGGAGCAGCACCGCCAACGAGTGCGTTGTTTGGATAGATACCAAATGGTAAGAAGAATACGTGCATTGAACCACCCATACCTCTGTGGAAACCTGTTTTACGAGCAAAAATTTCACTCATAAATCCATAGAGTAGGAAGTCAATTGCTAAATCTTTTACGTTGCCTGTCTTGTTGAGTTTTTCAACAGGAGCAAGCGTTTCGCCACCCATAAAGTCTTTCATAATTTGATAGAGTTTATCTTCTGGCAATTTGTTGATTGATGCAAGACCACGTGCCAAAACTTCACTATGGCTTCTGTGTGAACCAAAAGTCATATCGTCCATATCAAGGATATATGCTTGACCAACGGCTGCTGCTTCTTGTCCCATTGACAAGTGTGCTGGGCCTGGGTATGAGTGCTTAAAGCCTTGATATTCGTTCTTGATTTTGATGTCGTTAATCATGCTTTCAAATTCTCGAAGCATTGCGATGTCGTTAAAGATACGAACAAAATCTTGCTTTGAAAAATTTTCTTTTTCGTCTTTAATAGACTTGTTGTAAACGTTTACAGGAATGTCTGTAAATTGAATTTTACCTTGTGCCCTTATAAAATTAGGGTCAATTATTAAATTCTTTGGCATTTTTATATCTCCTTATATTTTTTAACTAGATTATATTTGGAAAATCGCTTCTCTAACGATTTCGCATACCGTTGGGTGTGGGAAAACCAATTTCTTAATGTTTTCAATATCCACTTCTAAATCTATCATTGCTGAAACTGAAACGATAAATTCGCCCGCATAACTACCGATAATGTGTGCACCGATAAGTGTGTTTGTCTTGTTGTTGATAACTAACTTGCAAATACCGTTAAGGTCAGTATTTTCAGCAATATATCTTCCAGAGAAAGTCATAGGTATTGAAACGCATTTAACGTCCAAGCCCTTTTGTTTTGCACTTTCTTCGGTTTCACCAACAGAGCCAACTTCTGGGTTTGTGTAAATAACTGATGGAATAACGTTATAACGCATTCTATCTTTTTTACCGGTAATGTTGTTTACTGCAACTTCTGCTTCTCTATAAGCGGTGTGGGCAAGCATAACTTTTGCATTAACGTCACCAACAGCGTAAACGTTTGCAACGTTAGTTTTCATCATATCGTCGGTAATGATTGCACCCCTATCCATAGCAACGCCGATGTTTTCTAAACCGATGTTTTGGGTCACTGCTCTTCTGCCGATTGAGCAGAGAACTTTGTTTGCCATAACCTTTTCAACCTTGCCGTCCTTTTCGTAAACAACACCGTCTTTTTCAACAGCGGTCACTTTTGCACCAAGTTTGAATTCAACGCCTTTCTTTTCTAAACTCTTTTGTAAAATTGAAGAGATTTCGTTTTCGGTTGGGCCTGCAATCTTATTAAGCATTTCCACAACAGTCACTTTTGAACCAACTGATGAGAAATAACTTGCCATTTCAAGACCGATAACGCCACCGCCGATTACAACTAACTTTTCAGGAATTTCAGTTAAATCTAAAACTTCCTTATTAGTCATAACTAATCCGCTTTCAAGATTTTCTCTTAAACCTGGGATTGGTGGAACAACTGGCATAGAGCCTGTTGCAATGATTAAGCGTTTTGCAATGAACTTTTCTTCGCCTGCTTTAACGATATATCCTTCGTCTGACTTGCCTTCGATAAAGCCAACAGTTTCTTTCATTACAACTTTGTTTCTCTTTAATTGTGCTTTAACTCCTGAAACGAGCATTTTTACAACGCCGTTCTTTCTTTCAACAACGAATTTTTGGTCAACTGTTGCTTTTCCGTCAATGTTTACGCCGTAAGCGTTTGCGTGGTTAGCATAGTCGAAAACCTTTGCTGAATTCAAGAAAGTTTTGCTTGGAACGCAACCTTCGTTTAAGCATACGCCACCAAAAGATTTCTTTTCAATTACCATTGTTTTTAAGCCGGCGTGGCCTGCTCTTTCAGCAGCAAGGTATCCACCTGGGCCACCACCGATAACGATTAAATCAAAAATTTCCATTTTGTTCTCCTTTAAATTGAGTCAGCCATTAAATTTATGCTGAAATTTTCAAGATAGTCTTTTAAGTCTTTCAAGAACCTTGATGCAGGTGCACCGTCAAGTGCCCTGTGGTCGTATGAAAGTGAAAGTGCCATTGCTGTATAAGGCACGATTTCGCCGTCCTTACCAATTTTAACTCTGGTTTCTAACGTGTTTACACCCAAAATACCCGTTTGTGGTGGGTTTACAACAGGTGTGAAACTTTCAATGCCCATTGTACCAACGTTGCTGATGGTGAAACTTCCACCGGTTAAAAGTTCTGGTGCAAGTTTGCCTTCGATTGCATCGGTTGAAAGTTTCTTTGACTTAACTGCGATTTCAGAAAGCGTCATTGTGTCTGCACCGAACAAGGTTGGAACTAAAAGCCCTCTTGGTGTGTCGGTTGCAATACCCATATTAACGTGTTCAAAATAACGCATTGTGTCGCCATTGATTAAGTGTGCGTTTAAGTCTCTATGCTTTTTCAATACTCTTGAAACTGCATATACTATAATGTTATTGATTGTGATTGGTGGCAATTTAAGAATTTCTGCATTGTCTTTAAGCATTTTTCTAAACGCCATAACGTTAGTGCAATCAAATGAAATGGTGTGTGTAAGTTGAGCCATTGTTGATAAACTCATAACCATATTCTTTGCAATAACTTTTCTGATGTTTGACATCTTTTCGTCTTTATAAGCCTTCAAGTCGTCACTTGCCTTAACTTCAACAGGTGCAACTGCTGGTGCTGAAACAGGTGCTTTAACTTGTTCAACAACTTCTTTCTTATTAACGCTTGCTTCTCTAACGTCTCTTTCGATAATTCTGCCGTTAGGGCCGGTTGCTGTTGCAGTTGCTAAATCAACGCCCAATTTTTCAGCAAGGTTTTTTGCTCTTGGAGATGCAAAAACTTTACCTTCTGCACTTGCTTGTGCTGGTGCTGATGCAACTGGTGCACTTGCAACTGCTTGTGCTGGGGCTTTAACTTCTTCAACAACAGGTGCTGTTGCTCCGTTTGGTGATAAGCCTGATGCATCTTCACCGTGTGGGCCAACTGCACATACGTTTGATAATACAGGAACTTCATCGCCTGCTTCACAGAAAAGTGCTAAAACTTCGCCTTCTACTTCTGCTTGATAGTCAAATGATGATTTGTCTGTTTCGTATGAGAACATAATGTCGCCAACTTTAACAGCGTCGCCAACCTTAACTTTCCATTCGGTTAAGATACAACTTTCAACAGTTATACCTGCCTTTGGCATTGCCACAGGTTTTACGTTTGGATTAACCGGTTTTGCTTGAACTGGTGCTGGTGCACTTTCAACTGCTGGGGTTTTAACTTCTTCAACAACTGGTGCTGTTGCTCCGTTTGGTGCAAGGGCTGAATAATCTTCGCCTTTGTTGCCAACTACTGCTATGTTGGTTAATACAGGGACTTCATCGCCTGCTTCGCAGAAAAGTGCTAAAACTTCGCCTTCTACTTCTGCTGTTAAGTCAAATGACGATTTGTCTGTTTCGTAAGTTGCAAGCACGTCGCCTACTTTTACGCTGTCACCAACTTTTACTTTCCATTCGGTTAAAATACAACTTTCAACCGTTATGCCTGCTTTTGGCATCATTATTGGATTTGCCATATCTTTTCTCCTTTATTTATATCGTAATGATTTTTTTTTACTAGATTTTCTTTGCGTTTGCTAAAACGTATTTTTCTGCTTCTGCTGACCAAATTCCATTGTTTCTTTCGCAAATTTCTGCTAAATCAGCAAAGAATTTGTCGGTTTTGCCAAGTTCTGCAAAATCTACAATAGCAGTCATAGGCATTGAAATGTGTGTGTAAACAAGTTTCTTTGCACCCTTAATGTTTGGAAGATTTAATGTCGTTTCAATTGCACTGTCAAGGCCACCAACGTGTGAAATCATAATTGATGGGTCGATTCTGCCTTCACCTGCAAGTTTAAGTGCTTCCCTTAAGTCGTCAGTGTTTCCACCTGAAGTTCCGGTGATTCTATGGAACGTGTAATGCACGTCATAGAAATTGATTTTTGCAGAGAAGTCTGTTTTGGTTGGGCCTGCAAAGAAGTTTAAGCAACCCTTTTCACCCAAAAGTGCATCGCCTTGTTCAACAAGTGGTGCAACCGGTGCGTAAACAAACACGTCGTCAAAACCTTTTCCACCGTTTAAGCCTTTCATATATGCAACAGGGTCTTCGAGTGTTGAAGTGTTAACGTAAACAAGTTTAACGCCGTTTTTAGCAGCATCTTCAACCGTCAATAATTTTGCAGCCCTGTCAAGTCTTGCTTGGTCAATATCAGTGACTACCATAAGTGATGGCTTCCTGTCACAGTGCAAGCCGTAATCAACCGCACCAAGACCCATTGGTCCAACACCTGCTAAAATAGCAACTGCACCGCCTTCCTTAATGCCCATTTCGTGGCTGTGTGATTCGTAGTTGTTGTGGAAGTTTTCGTGATAGCCTGCAATAATGCATGACATTGGTTCTGCAAGCGAAGCCTTAAAATAACTGTCGCCTTCGTAAGGAATAAGACAATCTTGTTCCATTACTTCGTTTGGAATAACAATATAGGTTGCATCGCCACCGATATAGTTATATGAGTATCCTGGGGCAATGTATGGATTTTCTTTTAATCCAATTGCTGGTTGGATACCAAATTTCATTCCTTCTTTGAATAAGTGTTGCCACTTTGCTCCTACTTTGATGATGTCGCCACAAAATTCGTGTCCAATAATAATTGGGTTTGTTGCAACGTCGTTTGGCACTCTCTTATGATTTCCGCCTTGAATTGCCGCTTTATAACTTGACATACAAATACTGTCTGAAACAACTTTTGCTAATATCTCGTTATCTTTGATTTCTGGTAAATCAAATTCTTCAAGTCTTAAATCGCTTTCTCCATAAAGTCTAACTGCTTTGGTCTTCATTTATAGTTCTCCTTGTATCATTTTTTTACATTTTATATTATATCATATAAAAAAATTTTTGCATCCCCTTGTAAATAAGTTGCAAAAAGAAAATTTTTGTGTTAAAATATGAACATAAATGAACATAAATGAACACGATTTTTTGAATTTTTAGGGTTAAAACCTAAAAAATGGGGGAAAATTATGCTCACTCTTGAACGTCAAGAAGAAATTTTGGACATTTTGAACAAAACGAACTCCGCCACGGTTGAAGAACTTGCAGCAAAACTTTTTGTAAGCGGTGCAACCATCAGGCGTGACCTTCGACAAATGGAAAGTCAGGGGTTAATCAAGCGTTCGCACGGCGGTGCGATTCCGTTTAGGTCAACCACCGAAGAATCGGCTTTTGCTTTAAGAGAACAAGAAAACATTGTTGCTAAAAAAACTATCGCCAACCTTGCCGTTAAGTTGGTTAAAAACGGCGATTCCATTTTTTTAGATTCAAGTTCAACAACGGGGCTTACTATTCCCCTTTTGAATAGTTTTCAGTATTTGTCGGTCACAACCATTGGGCTTCGAAATGCTCTTTTGCTATCGCAAACTAACAATATTAAAATTTATATTGCTGGCGGGCAAGTCCAAAATCACTCAAACTCTATCATCGGTTCTGACACTATTGATTATATCTCTAGAATTCACGCCGATATTTCGCTTATTTCTTGCTCTGGGCTTGATTTGGCAAACGGAATAACCGAAGCCAGCATTGAACAAGCAAAAATTAAACAACAAATGCGTAAGAACTCAAACAAACTTGCTATTTTGTGTGACAGCACAAAGTTCAATAAGGTTTTTTTATGTAAGGACTTTAACTTTGATGAAATTGATTATCTTATCACTGAAAAGACCCCACCTATTGAATACGTTGAAAAACTAGCAAGTACCAAATGTAAAATAATAACTCCGCAGAACACTAATTTTTAGTTTTTACAAGTTTTTTCATTTTTCAAATCAAAGAGCACCACATTGATAGTGGTGCTCTTTGATTTTTTATATATTTTTTCCCGAACAGAAAAATGTTAATTTTTGCAATTATTGTTTTAATATCGGTATATTACTTTTTGCAAATAATATTGCGTTTTTTAATTTGTTATGGTATACTTAATTATATATTGTATACGATTAGGTGAAGTATGAAAATCGTTTCTATTATTATGCTTGTCTTTGCACTATTAGGTGCAATCGACAGAATATTCAACAACAAATTCGGTTTAGGTAAAGAATTTGAAAAGGGTTTTAACCTGCTTGGGCAACTTGTGCTTTCAATGCTTGGTATGATTATAATTGCACCTATCCTTGCAGACATTCTTTCACCTTTGTTTGATTTTGTTTACAACGTGTTTGGAATTGAACCTTCCATTATTCCAGCATCTTTATTTGCAAACGATATGGGTGGTGCACCACTCGCTATTGAAGTTGCAAAAAATACTCAACTTGGAACATTTAACGGAATGATTGTAGCATCAATGATGGGAGCAACCATTTCCTTTACTATTCCTTTAGCATTAGGGTGCTTAAAAAAAGAAAGGCACAAAGAACTTATTTTAGGTCTTTTATGTGGAATTCTCACCATTCCTATTGGTTGTTTAATTGCAGGTTTTATTTGCAAAATCGCCTTTATCCCCCTCCTTTTAGACTTGTTGCCTCTAATAATTTTTGCAGGCATTATTTCTTTTGGACTTTTACGTTTTCCTAACACTTGTATAAAAATATTTAGCGTTTTAGGAACTTTAATTAAAATAATAATATCAATTGGCTTAATGCTTGGAATAACCGAACTTTTACTTGGTTTTAAACCAATTAAAAATGCTGACAGTGCTTTTAATGCTATAACTATTTGCTTGAATGCATCAGTCGTTATGGCTGGCACTTTTCCTTTTTTATTTGTTATTTCAAAAGCACTTTCTAAACCTATGAATAAACTAGGTGGTGCATTAAAAGTCAACGGCTATTCAACTGTTGGTTTTATTTCAACACTTGCAAACAACGTTTCCACCTTTGACTTGATGAAAGATATGGACAAAAAAGGTGCTTTTATTAACTCGGCATTTACAGTGTCTTCTTCGTTTCTTCTTGCAGACCACCTAGCCTTTACTATGGCGTTTATGCCTTCTTTCCTTTTACCTATGGTAATAGGAAAACTGGTTTCTGGACTTCTTGCAGTATTACTCGCATTGCTAATTTATAAACGTGTAGAAAAAATTCTTGTTAATGAAGGAGTTTGATGTGAAAAATTTTATTAAAATTGAAATCGCCAACAAACAACAGGGTTTTACTTTCCTTCACAATGTAAATAACGGCGAAAACGGTTCGACTTCACACGTCGATAGAGAATTGTTTTCAACAATTGTCTTGCTTAAAGGAGAGTTAGACTATATCATTGAAGGTAAACGCATCCATTTGTTGCCAAGTGATATTCTTTTAGTCGGAAATGACGAGTTGCACAGAAGTGTTTTTAAAGAAGGTCTAGAATGCGAATATATCTTATTGATGGTTAACCTTGATTTTTTCGTTAAGCACAACTGCACCGAACTATCAGAAATGTTTTTTAATCGTGCCCTTGGCACTAATAATATTATTCCAAGCGACAAAGTTTTAAGTTCTGGACTTTTTGAAATTGTTAATAGATTAGATAAATATGCTAAAGAAAATAATCCTAATCACGTTGTTATTAGTAGCGTTATTATTGAATTGCTTTACAATCTTGACAAACAAGTTATGAAGTTGGAAAAAATCAACCACAAACAACAAAAAATTAAAAAAATAATTGAGTATATTAACGATAACCTAACCAAACATATTTCCCTTGAAGATATTGCAAGTCATTTTTATATGTCGCGCGAATATCTATGCAAACTTTTTAAAGAAGGTACAGGGTTTACTGTCAACAAGTATATTTCTTACAAACGAATTGTTCTTGTCCGTGAATATAACCTTAAAGGTATGTCTTTAGCAGTTGCGTGCGAAAAGGTTGGCTTTAACGATTACTCTGCATTTTATCGTGCTTATCATAAGATTATGAACGAATCACCAAGCCAAGGTATGTCTAAAATAAACTTATAATCATTGTAATAAATAAACACCGCTTTGGTTTTTGAGCCAAAACGGTGTTTTACTTTTTCGTAAATTGCTTTACTTGTTGCCTGTGCGAACGTATTTAAGTAAAGTATCTTTATCCATACCGGCAATACCGAGTTGCTCTAAACTACGGCCTTCTTTACGCCAGTCTTTTTCGTGAACAATATTAATGATGTCAATAAAGCCGTTTGTTAATGGCATTTTAACACCGACAAGTTCTGCTATTGCAGCCCAAGGGACAAGGCCATAAGGAATGTCTTCGGTTAAATAACGGCTGTTAAGGTCATTAGGTCCACAAATAGGTGTCAAGCCGATTGAACCGTGCCCTTCTTTATAAAGGTCTTGCCACGTCCATTCATAATCTGCAGGTCTGCCTGCAAAGTCTTCCATCGGTCTAAGGTTATAACCCAAAACTTCGCCTATTGCCTTTCTTTCTTTATCTAATGCTATATTAAGTCTGCAAGCAGATGGTGTCCAGCCATGTTCATAAAGGAAGAAATTTACTTGTGGACTTTCAATTCTTGAAATGTTGAATAGCACTGGACCTGCGTGCCAGTCTGGGTTTACGATTGCTAAACCGCATTCTAATACGTCGTGATAAATCTTTTCAAATGGAAAAAGGTCTTCACGCATTTGGTCAATAAGTTCTTCGCTCTTATCTGCAGGTAAAAAAGCAATATTGATTGGGTTTCTTCCAAATACGTTTACAGTGTCTGAACCAGGTGCCGTAAGACGTGCATCGTATGGAAGATTATTTGCATCTGCAAATACAGGGCAATCTTCCCCATCAAGTTCTTTCTTTAATACAAGTGCTGAAAATGCACCTGGGAATGTTATAATGATTTGGTCTTTATGAACGTGTCCTTTAAGAAGTTTTGCATACCCACTGTGTGCAAATGCTGGTGCAACAAGACAAATATAGTGGCAATCTTTTACTACTTCAGCAATATCATCGCTAACCATATTTAATTCTACAGGACCTTGAAGTTCTGGAATATTACCTTGTAATTTAATTGTTTTTGTTTCAAAAACTTTTTTCATGTTGTTTTTAAAACGTGGCATTTCATAAAGGTTTACCGTGTGCCCTTTAAGTGCAAATTCAGCAGCCATTGTATGTGCGCCGTTTCCGCCACCAAGGACAGCAATTTTTTTAGGTGTCATAATTTTTTCTCCTTTTTTATTTTATAAACTACTATATTAAATATAATACTACTTTTTTAATTTTTATCAAGAGCAAAAATTAATAATAAGTTTGCAATTATTAACATCGCTTACTCTATCGCAACGATGTGCCATGCCAATTATTTTTGTTCATCACAAGCACCAAAACGTTAAGTTTTTCGCAACCTATTAAAAACAAAGAGACCGAATTATATCGGTCTCTTTGTTTTGGCGTTCCCACAGGGAATCGAACCCCGAACTAGCCCTTAGGAGGGGCTTATTATATCCGTTTAACTATGAGAACTTGTGTTATTCTTTTTTAACTGCCTAACTATATTATCACTTTATCAAAAATTTTTCAAGTGTTTTTATAACCTTTTAATTTATAAAAACAAAAAACCATCTTGACTATGTTAATTCCGACATACTTTTGAAAAAGTATCAACACAAATTAAAAATAGTTGACTATTTTTATAAAATTGCATATAATAATATTAGAAGTTGTCATTCAGACAACATTGCCCCGCTCATTATTTGAGAAGAGGGCTTTTATTTTATAAATACTTTACAACTTTATTAGTTGACTAATTTTGTTAAAATCGTATATAATAATTACAGTGAGCGTCGGGTTCTTCCGACCGTGATATTTAAATCCCACTCACAAGAGAGCAATTTTTTGCTCTCTTTATTTTTTTGGCTTGTTTTTAGTACTAATTTTTTTCATATCCCGTTTATTGAGTCTTGTTTTAGTTTTAACCAAATATTTTTCTTACCAACGGGAAATTTGCAAAGCAAATTTTCTCCTTAATTCAAGTCCCATCACTTTCTTTTGTTCATCATAAAATAAAAAGCACCAAACTTTGTAGTTTGATGCTTTTTATTTGGTGCGAAGGATGGGACTTTCGCCTGTGCGACCATACCCGATAAGAAACTTCTAAGGATGGGACTTGCTCCGTCGTCCTACGGATGCAAGCACCACTCCGTGGCGACTATCACGCCGGGGTAGCAAACAGTAGATATCTACTGTTTGGCGACAACTATTACAAATTACACTTTACTTTTTAAGTTGTCGCTACCTACCCGTTCAAGTCCCACATAAACTTGCATAAAAACAAAACACCCGACCATTTGGTCGAGTGTTTTATTTTGGTGTGAAGGATGGGACTTGAACCCACACGGATAACCATACGCCCCTCAAACGTACGCGTCTGCCAATTCCGCCACCCTCACATTAGCCTTTATATCTTACTCAAATTTTTTTAGTTTGTCAAGAATATTTCAACACAATTTTACATATTTACAAACTTTTTTTAATTTTTGTTTTTATAAGTTATTTGTAAATATCTTGTTTATGAATTTTTCTATATTTATCATATGCTTTTTCAATTTTATTAACGTATTCCCTAGTTTCATTAAAGGGAATTTTTACTAGGTTTTCCCCATCTAAACTATAATTTTTATCATTTAGCCAAGCGTAAACGTTCCCTTCACCTGCATTATATGCGCAAAGCGCCGTATTTAACGAACTAAATTTATTCATTAAATATCTTAAATACCAACACCCAAAGC
>JAEIGA010013473.1_pt1 | contig 12443 bp, 11 predicted proteins | sample 9270691 | NCBI WGS metagenome assembly JAEIGA01 (sample SAMN17057246, study PRJNA624740) | gut metagenome | biome: biome; isolation source: fecal sample | host: Bos grunniens | place: China: Xizang | collected 2019
ATGCACGTTCATATGACTGGCCAGTCATCATCCGCGCCGTAAACACTATCGACGCCATGACAGCAACCATCGAGCAGATCGAGTGGCCGATCCTCATGAAGATTACAGACCGCATCCTTGCTGAAGTTCCAGGCGTAAACCGCGTCTGCTACGACCTCTCACCAAAGCCATCAGCAACTATCGAGTGGGAATAACAGCATCCTGATGCACAAGATAACAGACACCTCGGTCAAACTGCAAGTGACCGAGGTGTTTTTTTATTGACGTACGTTGACGGCAAGGTATAAAAGAAAAAGTAGCAGTCGGTGTGACTACTACTTTCCAGCTATAAGAAAACCCTTAAGTGGGAAAACGTTCTTTATGAAAGTTTATTGATGTAAACTGCGATACCGCTCTTGAGGTTTGCAGCTTTGTTCTTGTGGATAACACCGATCTTTGCAAGCTTGTCGATCATTGCATAGACCTTAGGTGCGTTAGCCTCGGCTGATGCCTTGTCATTTGTATTACGAATCGCACGAATTGCGTTTCTTGTAGTCTTTGCATAATACTTATTATGCAATCTGCGCCTCTCGCTCTGGCGATAGCGCTTTTCTGCTGAAGCGTGGTTTGCCATTGTTATTCTTTTTTATATTTTCTTGTAGTCGGTAGGGGAATCGAACCCCTCTTGCAAGAATGAAAATCTTGAGTCCTAACCGATAGACGAACCGACCAAACTGACCGCTTTTAACAAACGGGAGTGCAAAGGTAAGAAAACTTTTTAAATAGACAAAATTTTCTTGCTTTTTTCTTTAAATAAGTTTAAAACTCTTTCCACTTGAAAGAATAGACTACAGCCTCTATCTCTCTCATATACTGAATCTTATCGAATTTTGGAGCATAAACAAATCCTTCCACTCCAATCATATATTTTCCGTCCTGACTATAGAAAACATGGGTTATGAACGGTCCTCCCATGTAATCATTCTCAACTTCCCACAATCCCCTGATCTCGGCAAACGGTCTCTTGTTGTACTGAAGATACTCCACGGTCGGGCTCACATACTTGCTATGAGTCATATATGTATTCTCGAACATGCCGGGGATATTCTCATTGATCACCCTCTTGTTATTCTCGATAAGACTCTTAGGGCTCATCATATCCTCGCCCTTCACTACCGGGTATTTATACACAACAATACTCTTTCTGAGTTTCTGGCTGTTGTATGACAACCAGATGAAATCCTCTGTCTTCTTGATCACCTTATATTCATCGATCGGGAACACAGGAGATCCGCCCACAAGATCATTCACCTCCTGCGGTGATGTCAGAGAAGCGAATCTTGCATTGTTCCTGATGAGTCTCTCGCGCTCCGCATCCTCGATCACCTGAATGATCTTACCCGCATTTGCATTGAACAAAGTCTCGGCATCACTGTAACTGCTGGCATTGATCTCCACAACACACTGAGGCCTCGCCCAAACATTCTTCTTGAATGTCACGGTATTCTTGTAGTCCGGACTGATTCTGAATCTGATGATGTTCCTATGTGTCTGGAACATTGACACGAACGCATTATTCGGAGTATTAAGCACCTTGAAATGCGGCTCAATCTGCGGAAGCATAGGATATTCCTGAGTAAGGCTGTCACGTATAGCCTGACCGAGCGGACTTTCCCAATAGTCCTTATTGATGACTACGAGCACCTCGCCCTGCTTGCCGGAGATGCTGCTGCCGTCACGTCGGGTACTGGTAGTGCACGAAAAACTGCAAAGGAATGTAAATGCCACCAAAAGGAGCGGAACAATAAAACGTTTCATATATTCATTATTTTAATAAGCGTGAGATATCATTTCCAAAAGCCAGGAACATAAGGGCGAATATCAGGATCATTCCGATAAGCTGCATTATATATAGGAATTTATCGCTCGGCTTACGTCCGGTGATCATTTCATATAAAGTGAACACGATGTGTCCTCCGTCCAGAGCCGGAATAGGAAGCAGGTTCATGACTCCGAGAACGATCGAAATCATGGCAAGGATATTAAGGAATATACCCCAGTTCCATACAGTAGGCATCGCGTCCGTAATGGCAATGATACTGCCGACCGACTTGTAGGCACCCGTACTTGGTTTTGCAAGAAGTCGGAGATCCTTTATCTGTCCGACAATCGAATTATATGCTTTGCGGCATCCGGCAGGGATGGATTCCAGCGCCGAGTACTTGAATATCTCTGCACGCGGAGACTGCAAAGCCACACCGATATTACCATTCTGATCAACATTAAGAGTCATATTCAGCAATACGGTATCTCTCTGAATCACAGCATCGACCTGCTGACCTGCCTTTGACTGGAGAAGCGGGAATGCATCCTGAACGAACGTAATGGAAGTCGAATCCAAGGAAACTACCCTATCCCCTGCCTGCAGACCGGATTGAAGGTTAAGAGACTCAGCCGTCACCCCCTGGATCACAAAAGGGATAGCCATATCGAACAATGACGGCGTATTGAGCACCCGGGAAATCAGATTCTGGTCTATATATATGTCCGTAGTGTCGCTTTCCCTTGCCACCGACACCTTCTCGACCATATCTCGAGCCAGCTTTATCTGCATCATATGGAATTCTCTCGGCTTGTCACCATCCATTTCGAGAATGGCGTCTCCGGTCTTGAATCCCATCTCTGCCGCCAAGCTGTTCTCATGTACATATATGCAGTTACCTTCCGAAGGATAATAGGCTTCTCCCCATTGAAACAGTATGAAGCTATACAGAATGATACCGAGAATGAAGTTAAAGAGAACTCCACCGGACATCACCAGCAGACGCTGCCAAGGTTTCTTGCTACGGAACTCCCATGGCTTAGGCTCGGTCTTGACAAAGTCAGTATCCATTGACTCGTCTATCATTCCATTGACCTTACAGTAACCTCCCAGCGGAAGCCATCCAAGTCCGTATTCAGTTTCCCACTGAGCAGCTTTAGGGCACAGTTTCAGGAACCACCTGGACTTTGTACTGAAGAGTTTCACTCCTCCTGCATCGAAGAAAAGAAAGAACTTATCCACCCTAATGCCAAACATTCTGGCAAAAGTAAAATGTCCGAGTTCGTGAATGAGCACAAGGATGGACAGGGCTAATATTATCTGAAATATCTGCATGCTTATTTTCTATTGATTATCTCTTGCGCCTTGGCAAGCGTGGTCTCGTTTGTTGCAAAAATCGCATCAAGGTCGGGATGCGCTACAAAATCCACACCGTCCATGCACTCACGCACCACATCCGTAATATCATAGAATCCGATTCTATCCTGAAGGAATGCCGCGACTGCCGCCTCATTGGCTGCATTCATTGCACATGTCATATTTCCACCGGCCTCAAGAGCTTCGTACGCAAGTCCAAGGGCAGGAAATTTCTCCATGTCAGGCGCATAGAAGGAAAGGGAACCGAGTTCGGCAAAATTGAGCTTGCGGTTGTCAAGCGTAAGCCTGTAAGGATAACTGAAAGCAAACTGTATGGCCTCTCTCATGTCCGGGTGGCCCATCTGTGCGATCACCGATCCGTCGGCATACTCCACCATTGAATGGATGATGGATTCCGGATGGACGACCACATTGATCTTCTCGCCAGGAGTTCCGAACAGCCACTTCGCCTCGATGATCTCAAGACCTTTGTTCATCATTGTGGCAGAATCTATGGTAATCTTGCTGCCCATGCTCCAGTTCGGATGTTTCAATGCCTGAGTTCGAGTCGCCATGGCAATCTCTTCCCTGCTCCATGTCCTGAACGGTCCGCCAGATGCCGTAAGGTGAATCTTTTCGATATCAGCTCCTGCCGAGCCCATCAGACACTGGAAGATAGCCGAATGTTCAGAATCAACCGGAAGGATTCTCGCCTTATGCTCTGCGGCAAGATTCATCACAATTTCGCCAGCCGCCACAAGTGTTTCCTTATTGGCCAATGCGATTGTCTTTCCCGCCTTGACTGCAGCCACTGTGGATGCCAGTCCGCTAAAACCCACCATTGAGGTGAGAACTATGTCGATCTCATCACTTGTCACAAGGTCACAGACAGACTGCATTCCGGAAAACACCTTTATATAATGTGGCTGCAATGCATCTGCTACCTCCTGATACTTATCCTCGTTGCATATGACAACGTTGTTGACATCGAATTCCTTAGCCTGGCTGATAAGAAGTTCGGAGCTGTTGTTGGCAGTAAGGAGTTCCACGTCAAACAGGTCACGGTGCTGGCGGATCACATCCAGCGCCTGAGTTCCGATCGAACCGGTCGAACCGAGAATGGCTATACGTCTTTTCTGCATCTTCCTAGAAATTGATATGTTTTGACGGATCCATACTTTCTCCTTTATACCAGAGTTCAAAATGCAGGTGAGAGCCTGTACTGAGTTCTCCGGTATTTCCGACAAGGGCAATAGGAGTACCGGCCTTTACCTTATCTCCTACGTTCCTGATAAGCTTGTTGTTATGCTTGTAGATGGAAATGATGTCGGCATCGTGCTGAAGCTGAATGATATATCCTGCTTCCTCGCTCCATCCTGTATAGATGACGGTTCCGTCTGCGACAGCATTGACGACCGAGCCTTCCGGAGCAGCGATATCGACGAACGGATGAATCGCCGGGTCATATCCCTGAGTGACGACACCTTTCAGCGGAGTGAAGAAATGCATTCCTTCAATAGGCAGATTTCTATTGCTTCGGCCAACAAGCTCGAACATCTCCTCCTCTTTCACGCCTTTACGGAGCAGTGAATCCTGCTGCTTGAGATAATTCTCATTTTTTGCTTCGGCTGCCTGATGCTGGCTTGCAGCTATGAGGCTGTCGATATTGATCGCGCTTTCCCCCTCAAGCACCCGTCTGAGATTCTCCGAGTATAGTTCCCACTTGAAGATGACACTCTCAAGCGAATCAGCCTTTATGGCATTCTGAATCGCAGCTCTCTTGGTACTTGCATCAGGATATCCTGGAATGAAAGTTCTTATCGGAGTAAATGCGACAAGAGAAAATATTGCGGCACACAGAATGACTATTACTGAAATTATTGTAATGACCAGCGTGGTCTTGGTAAACCTCACAGACTTCAGCTGCTGATGTGTTTTTGCATCAAGCAAGGACAGGCGATAATGCGAAGTCTTCTTATCTTTACTCGTGTTGCTCATAATTATTTTTATAGTAACTTTGCATCCGATGGACAGAATAATAGGCATAGATTACGGCAGAAAAAGGGTTGGAGTCGCAGTGAGCGATCCGCTCGGAATCTTTGCATCTGCATTGGACACAGTCCAATCTGCAAAGATAATAGAATATCTCAAAAAATACGCTGAAAGCGAGAATGTAAGGCTTTTTGTTGTGGGCTATCCAATAAACATGAACGGAGCCCCTTCAGAAGCGGCAAAGGATGTGGATATATTTCTCAAGCATCTGGCCAAGGCCTTTCCGGATGTACCTGTTCACCTTGAAGACGAACGTTTCACTTCTGTCCTTGCTCACAGAGCAATGATTGACGGCGGAATGAAGAAGCAGGACAGAATGAAGAAGGAATCCGTAGACAAGATCAGCGCAGCAATTATTCTGCAAAGTTACATGGATAAAAAACGTTAATTATGATACTACCTATTTATTTATACGGTTCGGAAATTCTCAGGAACGAGAATACCGACGTCGATCTCACAGACAAGGAGTACATCACCAAGCTTCTGGAGGACATGAAAGAAACACTCAAGAACGCAGACGGATGCGGACTGGCAGCGCCACAGGTGGGCATCAACAAGAATCTTGTGATCGTTGACGGACGCGAACTTTCAGACACATACGATTATCTGAGAGACTTCTTCAGGGTGATGATCAACCCTGTCATCCTTGAGGAAAGCGAAGAGACCTGCGAGTATTCTGAGGGCTGTCTGAGCGTACCTGGCATCTATGCAGAGGTTACCCGTCCTTCAAAGATCAAGGTGGAATATTACAACGAAAACCTTGAAAAGGTTGTGGAAGAGTTTGACAAGTTTGCATGCCGCATGGTCCAGCATGAGCTTTCTCATCTGGATGGCAATCTTTTTGTTGACAATGTCTCGCCTATCCGCCGCAAGATGATAGCCCGCAAGCTGCTTGCTATCTCAAAGGGTACGATACAGACAAGATACAAATCTAAAAGATAAGTTATGGGAGCGTTCCATGCATATGACATCAGGGGAATCTATAATGTAGACTTCGACAAGGAGATTGCATATAAGGTAGGATATTTCCTTCCTGAACTTCTCTCTGCAGACAAGGTCCTTGTGGGCAGAGACGGCAGAGTTTCATCTCCGGAGATTCACGACTATCTCATCAAAGGAATCACTGATGCAGGTGCCGATGTCTATGATGTCGGACTCAGTACAACTCCGATGGTGTATTTCGGCACCGCAAATTACGGCTTCAAAGCTTCCGTACAGATTACAGCATCACACAATCCGGCGGAATACAATGGTCTGAAGGTATCGCGCGAGAACGCGCTCCCTGTCGGCTATGACACCGGACTCGGACAGATTCAGGAGTGGATCGAAAGCGGACGCGAGTGCACACCGGCAGCCGTCAAAGGACAGGTGTATCAGAAGGATATCAAGGCAGACTATCTTGCATTCCTTCTCAAGTATAAAGAAGACTGGTCGGATCTGAAAATTGCAATGGATGTTTCCAACGGAATGGCGTCGCTCTTTGTACGCGACATTTTCGGAGACAAGCCTGCATACATCTACGAAGAACTGGACGGCAGTTTCCCTAACCATGAACCGAATCCGCTCAACCCAAAGAATATCGTGGATCTGCAGAAACTCGTTGCACAGACAAAATCTGACATCGGAGTCATCTTTGATGGAGATGCAGACCGCGTGATGTTTGTGGATGAAAACAGCAGATTCATTTCTCCTGACCTGATGATTGCTGTACTCGGTCATTATTTCCTTGAAGAGAGGGGCGAAAAGGGATATATTCATCAGGACATCCGCAGTTCAAAGGCAGTCGGCGAATATCTCGCGCCTATGGGTGGAGTGATGAACACATGGAGGGTCGGACGTGCTTACGCCGCACTGAAACTCCGCGAAATTAACGGAGTATATGGCGGAGAGCTTGCTGGACACTATTATTTCCGCGACTTCTTCTATTCCGACAGCGGACTTCTCGCGTCAATACTCATCCTCAATGTCGTTGCAAAGATGAAGGCACAGGGAGTATCATTGAGCCAGCTTATCGGCCGCATTGAGAAGTATCAGAACTCAGGTGAGATAAATTTACGCCTTGAGCGCAAGAAGGAAGCGATGGACGCTGTACGCGACTATTTCATGCAGACTGAGCAGTCTACTGCCTATATGGACTTTGACGGATACAGGGTCGAGTTCCCGCAATGGTGGTTCAACATCCGCCCGTCAAACACCGAGCCTTATCTCCGTTTCCTCTGCGAGGCCACGACCAAGGAGCTTCTTGATGAAAAGGTTGCAAAGGTCCGCGAGATTATCGAGCAGTACTCATAACAAGAACATAAAACACTTTTGAATGTATAGAAAGACAATCGGGAAATACATTATAACAGTTTTCGTCGGCGCTGCAGCTTTGGCTGGTGCCGACGAACTTCGTGCAGAATCACCCATCAGAATTGACACGGTGAAGACACATCTGATCATACCGCGTCCGGCGATCGAATCGATAACATCGCTATACAAATCAGCTTCGGATCCCGTCGACACCCTTGACACTGCACATGAGCACATAAAGGTCATCCTTTACGGAGACAACACATGGCAATACTACAAGGCTCCGGAATATCAGATGAAAAGTGATGTCTTCAACGAGAACTGGAGCCACAGCGGAACGAATCCATATGGAATGGAGTTGTCCGAGATGCCAGACCAATGGTCTATCTGGTGCGTTGACAGTCTCGATCAATATCATTGCCCATATCAGGGAGATGTGTATTACAGAGGCAAGTTCGGAATGCGCCGCGGACGCCGTCATCAGGGTGTGGACCTGCCGCTGAAGGTCGGTGACCCTATTCACGCCACATTTACCGGCAAGGTCAGAATTTCCAAATACTGGGGTGCGTACGGAAATGTCGTCGTCATCCGTCACGAAAATGGAATAGAGACCTTCTATGCTCACCTTTCTAAAAGACTTGTGGAAGAGAATGACTGGGTCAATGCAGGTGACATCATCGGATATGGAGGTTCCACCGGACGATCAACAGGTCCTCATCTCCACTACGAAACACGTTATAAAGGCTTTGCCTTTGACCCGCAGTGGCTTATCAACTTCAAGACAGGGGAACTCCGGCATCGTCTTTTCGTCCTGAAGAAGAAATACTTCAATATCTACAGCAATTATGAGCAGGATTTTGAAGATGAAATCAAGAACGACGAAGAAGACAAGAAGGAAGATGCAGAAAGAGAAGCAATGCGCTGGTACACCATCAAATCCGGTGACACTCTCGGGGCGATTGCACGCAGACACGGCACTACAGTCAACGCACTATGCCGTCTGAACGGCATCACGACAAAGACCGTCCTGAAGATCGGTCGCAAAATCAGAGTTCAATAAATATCAGATGATCATAAAAATACCGGGCGGTCCCTTCACAGGTGCCGCCCGGTTTCGTCAATATTTATGTAGTTAACCAGAAGGTCCTATTCAAATTCGAAACCTTCAGGGAATGTAAAGACTTCGGATCCATCTTCTATCAATGGGGCATTTCCGGCACCAGGCAGATAATATGCCGGAACATCAAGAGTCAGTTCATACTGGCCTGCTTCGTTCGTTTCAATTGTAGCACCGGTAAAATAAAGGAAGATATTACCATAAGGTCCGTACGATGTACCAGTATCCTCTGTATACCAATCCACTTCGGTTCCATCACAGTAGAAACTGAAATCTGTTCCTTCGGTCCAGCAATCCTTAAGGAGGAAGTAGTTGCCTTCCTGAGCCTTATAAAGCTCCTGCTCCCAGATACCTGCTGCCTGATCCCCAAAGTAAATATGCCAGAAACCAGAATAATGAACTCCTGTTCCAACCAGCTCGTATGTAAGCTGCTTTACAAAAGTGAAGGTTGTCGATGCAAAACCATCAACAGCAAGGTCGGCTTCATCAACAAGACTTAAAGTCAGGTTTGCAGGCTTTGGCGAAAGTGATTCAAAATCAAAGGTCAATACAATATTAGCCATGTTCTGACCATCGGCAAACTGCACTTCAGGATTTGAAAGCTCACATAATCCTTCTGCACCTTCAAGAGCAACCTTTACAGATTTTGCTCCATTGACATTTCCTCTGTACAAAGGAATCTCAAGTTTACCATTATGTTCTGCTGTAAGACCTGCAACTTTCAGTTTACTTGAAGCAAAAGTCACAGCCGGACCCGGATTCTCGCCAAAGTCATAAGTAACTTTCTCCTGGGTACACGCTACTAAAGCAGCAAAGCCCAGCACACACAAAGTATATTTCAATATATTTTTCATAATTTCTTGAATTTAGAGATTAAAGAGGGTTCTGATCAAGCTCCAGATCAAGAGCATCATTGCCATCAAACTCTGTCAAAGGAATCGCATAAATCAACTCGACCGCAGCTGGTTCCAGGTCATATGACTCAGTGTGGTTGGTAGAAGGATAATCTCTTGTCACACCAAGTCCCAATCTCTGAAGATCATGGGTTCTTGAAACTTCACCCCAAAGCTCGACACGACGCTGGAAAAGGATATAATCCATCAAAGTCAGAAGCTGTGTAGAAGTCTGTGCCTGATACTGTTTACTTTCAGAATACTTCGCAAGATCTGCCTCATAGTTAGGATCACGCTGTGATGCAACAAGAGCCACATAAGCCTTTGCATCTGCGTATTTCTCCTGATGACAGGCAGCTTCCGCCGCGATAAGCGCCATCTCCTCCATACGCATGAGAATGTAGTCACCAGTACCTAATGAAGCATCCTTATAGACGAGTTTAGTCTGAACATAAGACATCTTTGAAGTGCCATCTTCCCACTCATCCTCCGGAAGTGGAGCAGTCCACCATGCACGGCGTGCATCTGTCTCAGACATGCTGTCATAAAGCCAAGCTGAAATAAGGAACTGGGCTCCTTCGCTGTAGGTGGTACCGGAATCAGCATCGATATGGGCATAGATACCAGCATTTGATATAGACTGATCCGTCTGAATTGCAAGTCCCCACATGACATTGTCATTAGAAACATCATTTACCTTAGCTGTCTGGTTGAAAGGAACGATTTGAACCAATGGTGACTTCATAGCCTCCACAGCAGCAAGTTCTGCCTCAGCATATTTCTTCTGCACCATGAGAGCTCTTGCCTTCAGACCTTGAGCGACATACTGGTCGATATGAGAAGAATGCAGCTGCTGAATAGAAGATGTCGAAAGGCGTGCAATAGCATCATCAAGGTCTTCATTGATTCTGTCATAAACATCCTGAACCGTACCTCTGCCATGTCCCTTTGACTCGATGGTTGTCGGCTCTGTATAAACCGGTACACCTGGGAGGGTAGGATCACACTGCTGATAATTCTGAACGAGCCAGAGGTAGCAATATGCTCTGAGAGCATAAGCCTGACCCACTACATATTTGGCCATATCTTCGTCATCAGTAAGATTTTTCTCCTGCGCGATGACAGCGTTGGCATTTGAAATCAGTGTATAGAAGAAATTCCAACACTGGGCCTGTCTTCCCTGTGAGAGAGTCCAGTCAGAACCAATTCCGTGTGCATAATCATAATAGAACCATCCTGATCCCATCGCTGTCTGAATCATATCCTCAGACATAAGGTTGCTGGCAAGGTTATACGCCATCAGTCCGCCATTCTCATGTTCCCATGCCGGTCCCCACTCTGCACAATACATCGCACGATATATTCCATTTACAGCAGTCATGGCAGAAGATGCAGATGAAAATATCTGTTCACTTCCAAGAGAAGCTGTCGGTGCTGTATCCATGAGAGAATCACAAGCAGTACCCAATGTCAGCACTGCCGATGCAGACAATATATATAAATATTTTCTCATAATATTTCCGTTTTAAATCGTTAGAAGTTCACCTCAACACCAAGTGAGACAGTTCTCTCTGGAGTGTAGCTGTATCCAGTGCTGCCAGAGAAGTTGTACTGAGGATCAAGGCCCTTTCTTGCTGAGCAGAGAAGGAGATTATCACCTGACAGATATACTCTCACTGAGTTCATTTTTGCAGCCTTCATCCACTTGCTTGGGAGTGTATATCCGAGGGTAAGACTCTTGATTGCAAAATATGAAGCAGACACCAGGTCATCCTGAGTATAAAGAATATCAGATGAACCGCCAAGATCAATTCTTGGAATCTCAGCCACATCACCAGGATTCTTCCATGCCTTTGCTCTGTCGACATGAGCAGCAGTACCAGGGTATGTATTATAGAGATAAGAGTAATACAGACCGTCAAGAATCTTTCCTCCGATCGAGTATGTACAAAGCAGATTTACATCAAAGTTGCCAAATCTGAAGTCATTTGCAAACGAACCGTAAAGAGCAGGAATACGGCTTCCGCAAGTCTCACGATAAGCTGTTGCCTTAGTCTGGTTGCTGGTTACAGAATAGGTTCTGTTACCTTTATCATCTTCTTCCCAGATGTAGTAGAGCTTATCACCGTTTGCTGGGTTTACGCCAGCTGATCTGACAAGGTAGAAAGAGTTGATAGGAGAGCCCTCCTCGATGATTGTATTGGTTGATTTGATAGGCTTGCCATCCTCTGTAAGCTTAAGCACCTCATTATGCACTGTCGAGCCCATCAAAGTCATATTCCAGACAAAATCTTCATTCACGATCACATCACCTGATACAGTGAACTCAAAACCTGAGTTAAGCATGCTTCCGATGTTCTTGTTAAAGCCTGAGAAACCGAGAGAAACCGCCATTGGATAGCTCATCAACATATCTTCTGTAACCTTGTTGTAATATTCCAATGAAACGTTGAGTCTATTGAAGAGACTAGCCTCGAGTCCGACGTTGAGATTCTTGTTCTTCTCCCATCTAAGATCCTTTGTCTCAAGCTTAGAAATGATTGCACCACCCATACCGGTATTTGGATATGACAGGCTATAGAGCTGCTGCCATGCATAAAGAGATCCGATAGAGTCATTTCCCTGAACACCATAACTAGCCTTTAGAGTGATATTATTGATCCATGAGATATCCTTAAGGAATTCTTCCTGAGAAATTCTCCAGCTTGCTCCCACTGACCAGAAGTCTCCCCAACGGTTTTCACGATGGAAACGCGAAGAAGCATCTCTACGATAACTTGCAGAAGCATAGTACTTGTCTGCATAACCATAGTTCAATCTTGTAAGCCATGAATCAACACGATAATCCTGTGAGTATCCTGAGATGTCAGCATTTGTCACAAAACCATTGAGTTCATATAGATTATCACCGGCCGATCCGGTCTTCTGAGCA
>JAEIGA010013474.1_pt1 | contig 12443 bp, 9 predicted proteins | sample 9270691 | NCBI WGS metagenome assembly JAEIGA01 (sample SAMN17057246, study PRJNA624740) | gut metagenome | biome: biome; isolation source: fecal sample | host: Bos grunniens | place: China: Xizang | collected 2019
ATTTTGATTGAGAACGCTGTGAGTGGCACAAAACTTTCGCGAAGTGTCATCGGAATCGGTCTGAACATGGGACAGACAGTCTTTTCTCCCCTGCTTCCCAACCCTGTTTCTGTCGCTCAACTGACGGGCTTGACGTTCGATAAAGAGTCATTGAAAACGGAATTGGAAGAATTGCATGGGATTTTCTGCGCCATGATTGAATCCGCGACCCTTCGTGAAGAATATGAGGAGCTGCTTTATCGCAAAGAGGGCTATTTCCCTTTTATCGAGCGTACCAGCGGTGAAAAATTTATGGCTCAAATATACGCTTGTGAGGATGATGGGCGGCTGATTTTGCTAAAAGAAAACGGAGAAATTGGAAAATACTATTTCAAGGAAGTGGAATTTGTAATATAATTTGTAAATTTGTGGGTTAAAACAATTGGATTATGAGAATACACAAAGACGGATGGGGAACCATTGCTGCCATTTGGGCAATATGTATCAGCATTATTATTATCTGTGCTATATTTATCAAACAAATCTGGATTACCCTTCCTATTTGTGCCATTTTTGTCTTTTTGATGACCTTTATTCTCTATTTTTTCCGTGTTCCGGTGCGTAGAGGCGATATCAGCAGCGAGAAGGCTGTCACTTCGGTAGCTGACGGAGAGGTGGTCATTGTGGAAAAGGTTTTTGAAGAGGAATACCTGAAAAGAGAGTGCATTCAAGTGTCTGTCTATATGAATTTCTTTGACATGCACGTTAATTTCTGGCCCATCAGCGGCGAATGCACGTATTATAAATATCATCCCGGAAAATACTTCTTGGCGTTTATGCCGAAAGCTTCCGAATTGAACGAACACACCTCTATGGCTGTCCGCACGGAAAATGGTCAGGAGGTTTTCTTCAAACAGATTGCCGGAACATTTGCCCGTCGTATCGTGTGCCTGGCCAAAGTGGGAAATCCCACGGTCAGAGGCAATCAATGTGGATTGATTAAGTTCGGCTCACGCATCGATATGTATCTTCCGTTGGATGCAGACATCAAAGTGGAAGTAGGCGACGATGTTGTTGCCTGCCTGTCTGTCATCGCAGAATTGAAATAGTTTTCTTTATCTGGATTATTGCGTATAAGCTCGATGGAGCTATTTTCGCATCAGTTCGATGGTCTGCTGGGGATCGGATGATTTGAACACCGCCGAACCGGCCACCAGAATATCCGCGCCGCATTCCACCAATTGACGAGCGTTTTTAGGGCTGACTCCCCCATCAACTTCAATTTGTGTCTTCAATCCCCTACGAAGAATTTCCTCTTTGGTCTTGGCGACACGCTCGTAGGTCTCCTCGATAAAGGATTGGCCCCCAAAGCCTGCGAATACAGACATCAACAAGACAAAATCGCACTGATCCAAATAAGGGAAGAGTTTTTCTACCGGAATATCAGGATTGATAGCAAGTCCTGCCTTAACCCCGTGATTCTTAATCAAGCCCAAAACCGCCTCCGGGTCTTCATGGATGGCATTGAGGTGAAAACTCAACAAGGATGCACCGGCTTTGCAGAAACGCTCAATATAGACATGAGGCGAGCAAATCATCAAATGTACGTCCAAGGGCTTTTCTGCTTTGGAGGCAATGGCTTCGACAATGGGAAAGCCATAGGACAAATTGGGGACAAAACGCCCATCCATAATATCCAAATGGAACAAATCAGCATACGCATTCACCATCTGCACATCCTTTTCAAGATGTAAAAAATCTGCAGACAGCATGGAGGGGGCAATCAAAGCAGCCATAGACTAATGACGGGTTGGATTGATAATTTTTTCAATATCGGCAATATATTGACGGAAGACCTTGTCGCTATGCATCAAATCCTGTACGGTCGTGCAGGCGTGCAATACGGTCGCATGGTCTTTTCCACCGATTTCAGAGCCAATGGTTGAGAGTGAAATATTGCTGATATAATTGCGTGCGAAATACATGGCAATCTGACGAGCTTGCACAATCTGACGTTTGCGTGACTTGGTCATCAGCATATCTCGGGTCAAATCAAAATAGTCGCACACGCATTTAAGCACCTTATCCATGGTGATATCATTCTTGGGCTCGCCTACAATTTTGCTGACAATCTGTCGGGCGAGTTCAAGGGTGATATCCTTTTTCTCCAAGGTTGAATAGGCAATCAGAGAAATCAATACACCTTCCAACTCTCTGAAGTTCGTACGAATGGTACTGGCAAGGTAACTGATTACCTCGTCGCTCAATTTTACGCCGTCGCGGGTGCTGCGGGCGCGCAACATGGCCACACGGGTAGAATAATCCGGAACAGACAATTCGACACTCAAACCCCATTTCAAACGGGAACTGAGTCTTTCTTCAAAATTTCTCAACTCTACCGGCGGTCGGTCAGAAGTAAAAATCAACTGTTTACCGGCCATGTGCAATTGGTTGAAGATGTGGAAGAATGCCTTTTGAGCACCCGGAGAAGCCAATTCCTGAATATCATCGAGAATCAACACATCAATGCGGGAGTAAAAGCCCAAAAAGTCTGTCAAGGTATTACCCTGTGAAGCATTCATGAATTGCACCTTGAAACGACCTCCTGAAACATACTGCACGATGAGTTCAGGATGTTGCTCCTTAATCGCAATACCGATGGCCTGTGCAATGTGTGTTTTGCCCAGTCCGGGACCACCATATATAAATAAGGGGTTAAAGGTCGCTTTACCGGGATGCACCGCTATGCTTTACCGGCCGTCACCGCCATGTGGTTACACTCCCCTTCAATCAAATTCTGGAAACAGTATTCTCTATTGAGGTTGGGATTGATATTCACACGTTGTACGCCGGGGAAGACATAAGGATTGGCTGAAGCACCGCCAGCTGAATGGGTCGGGATGGACACCATTTTATTTTCAGGCTGGGCACAAGGCGTAGAGGGAATATCCATCGTGCGGGTGTTGGTCACTTTGATTCTATACATAAGACGGGCATCGTTGCCGATGACACGTACCAAAGTTTTTTGAAGCACTTTGAAGAATTGGGTTTCCAACTGATCTCTATAAAACTCGGAAGGCACCTCCAAAGTCAGAGTATGGCCCCAAAGACGCACAGCTACCAACGGCTCAAACCAGGTGGTAAACTGAGCGGGTTCCACGATATTTTTGATAATACCGAGGCATTTTTCCCACGCCAAAATATGATTGCCTTGTTCCAAGTTTTTAAGTAGATTTTAATCGCTTGATATTCGCAATGCAAAAGTGGGGAAAAATATTTGATAAAAATTTTAATTTGCTATTGTTTATTTGAAAATAATTACAAGGCTCCCACAAATTGTATTTTTTGATTTTATATTTTAAGTTACTAATTATCAATAAATTAACTAACTGAAAAATTCGTAACTTATTATCAATTGCGTATTTCTAATTTAGAATTTATAAAAATAAACAATTCGCTATTCCATCTATATAGAAGCCTATTTTTTACAAGGAATGACCTGATTTTCGAGAATTTCAACGATAAATGAATCGGGGTATTTTTTCTTCACATTTTTCAGATTTTTTTTCACCTCATCCAGAGAATCACTGCGAACCACAATATATTTATAGTATCGTCCGTCTTTTATGATGGAAGGAGTAAAACCGTCAATGCTTCTATCCGTCTTGGCGCTGACCAAAACCTGTACTCCGAAACGTCCGTCCTTCTTTTGAACGGGAGCAGATTTCGGCGAAGGAGTTGTCTGAGTCACAGAAGCCTGCTTTTCGACCGGAGAAGCAATGGCCTCAGCGCTACTTTCATAATCTTTCTTAAAACGAAGGAAACCTTTATAAATAGACTCGGCTATCGCCTCAATGCCGGCAGCGCTTCGCAGATAAGCCAGATCATTGGCGTTGGAGATAAAGCCACATTCAAGCAGGACTGCAGGCATGGCAGTACGCCACAACACATAAAAATTATCCTGCGACACTCCCCTGCGCTGTAATTTGGTCCCGGCAATCGAATGATCCATACATTCGGCAAAATGCAGACTTTGTTCGTAATAGGCGCTCTGAATCAGATTAAACACAATCGACGAAGCAGGGTCAGAGGGGTCAAAAGACTGATATTTAACGGAATAATCTTCCTCTAACATAACCACCGCATTTTCTCGCTTGGAAACGTCCATATTCAGGCCAAAAACATCGTTCTTCTTATTTTTGGATTCACCTAAAATATGAGCAGAAAAGCCGCTGGGTTGCTTTTTGGTACTTGCGTTGATATGAATGGAAATAAAAAGATTGGCGTTGTTGCGATTGGCAATATCTGCTCGTGTGAGCAAAGGAAGAAAAACGTCATTGCGACGGGTCAGCACCACTTTTACCTCCGGACAGCCTTGGTTGATTTTGCGTTCAAGCGCTTTCGCTATATTCAGCACCAATGTCTTCTCATAGGTCTTTTTGTCCGCACTGACCGCACCGGCATCTTTTCCGCCATGTCCCGGGTCAATAACCACCGTTTCAAGCTTGAGATTGACCGATTCTACCGCCATTAATGAAAATGTGGATAGAAACAGACACAGACTTACCAGAAAACAAGGCTTTTTTTTCATTCTTAAACGAACTGGAGAAGGTTTTATTATAAGGTCAAATTTTGTATTTGACAAATTTAGCGTTAAATTTGCAGATTGCAAACTATGATTTGACATTTTTGAGATTTTATCCTCATATATCCCTTTACAAAGTCTTTCTCAAGACCTATAAAGTCGCGGCAATTCTCTTGCTGATAGGGCTGATTTGTATGCCCGATACCTACGCACAGAGTCGTAGAGAGCGCCGAAACAGAGGACGCAAAGCCAAAATCGAACAGGTGGACTCCCTGCCCGTCCTGTCGGATTCCGCCCGGGCGGTCAGAGACAGTATTCATAGGGCCGACAGCATTCGCAAGGCAGATAGCGTCGCCTTGCTCAACAAGAGTTCCTTGGATATGCCGGCTTTTACCGACGCGAAAGACTCCATCATTGAAAGTTTTGTGGAAGGGAAACGCCTTATTCACTATTATGGAGATGTAAAGGTGGTGTATGGCGACATGACCTTGACGGCCGATTATATGGAATACGACCTGCAAAGCGGTAACCTCTATGCGCGCGGCACGACCGATACCAGCGGCGTCGTAAAAGGTGCTCCGGTGATGACACAGGGCGGAAAAACCTATTCCATGGAAGAGCTGCGCTACAATTTCAACACCAAGAAAGCGCGCATCACCAATATGATTACCAATGAGGCGGACGGTATTCTCCACGGTAAAAATATCAAGATGATGCCGGACAACAGTGTCAATCTTACCCATGGAAAATATACGGTCTGTGATTGTGAGCATCCTCACTATTATATGGCTTTGTCTGCCGCCAAGGTGATTACCAAACCGAGCCAAAAGACGGTGTTTGGTCCTGCCTGGCCGGTGATTGAAGATGTTCCCATTCCCATTGGTCTGCCGTTCGGATTCATCCCCAAACGCCCCGACCGTGCGACCGGTATGCTCATGCCTTCGTTCGGTGAAGAGACCGCCCGTGGTTTCTTTATCAAGGATGCGGGTATGTATTTCGTGATTGGTGATTATTTCGATATTTCCATCACCGGAGATATCTTTACCATGGGTTCTTGGGCATTGAATGTCAACTCGCGTTATAAGGTCAACTATAAATGCAATGGTAACTTCGCCATTTCGTACTCTTACGACCAAACCGGTGAAAAAGGAAGTGCAGACTTCTTTACCACGACCAACTTTGCGCTGCGTTGGAGCCATAGTCAGGATGCAAAAGCACACCCGGGTAGCAATTTTAGCGCTTCGGTGAATTTCTCCAGCCCGTCGAACAACCGATACAATGCCCATAGCGTTCAGGAAGCATTGCAGAACCAGGTGTCGTCTTCCATTTCTTACTCCAAGAACTGGGATGGCAAATACAACCTCTCTATCAACGCCTTGCATAGTCAGAACTCGCGAGATTCCTCTTACGTCATCACCTTGCCGAACCTGACTTTCTCTGTATCTAAATTCTATCCTTTCAAGCGGAAAAATCGCGTAGGAAAAGAAAAATTCTATGAGAAATTCTCCCTTTCCTATAGCACGTCGTTCTCCAACCGAGTAAACTTTAAAGTATCTGATTTTCAAGGTGTCGTGATTGATCCGGTGACCGGACAACCCAGCATTGACCCTACGACCGGTTATCGTCAAAGGGAATTCAGCGCTGATTCGTTGAAAACCAAGTTTCCGCAGATGCTCAACAATGGAATGGTGCATAATTTTTCCATTGGTCTGCCTAACTTCACCTTATTCAAATATATCAATGTCACTCCCAGCGTGAGCTACGGTATGAACTGGGCTTTTTCAAAAAGTACCAAAGAATTGGTGGATGCCAAAGATGAGCATGGAAATCCCATCGATGTATTGGATAAGGAAGGTAATATGGTGCGAGCCAAAGAGGTCGTACAGCACGACGGAGGAGCCTTCAGCACCTTTGGAGCCACCCATAACTACTCGGGAAGCATCAGCATGAATACGCGTATTTATGGTTTGTTCAATTTTGGAAAGTATAGCAAACTGCAAGCGATTCGTCACGTGGTATCTCCGTCTGTCTCAATCACTTATAGCCCTGACAAAGGCAAGGCTTTCAACGGTTGGCACACACTTGATGCGTATTATGACAAAAACGGCAATTACCACGAGGCTTCGGATTACAATATCTACAATCTTTCCCGCAACAACTCCGTTTCTGCGCCCGGAAAAGGTCAGACCGGCTCGTTGAGTTTCAGTTTGGGTAATAATTTCGAAGCGAAAGTCAAAGATTATAAGGACACAACGGGTACCGGCACCAAGAAAATCAAATTGATTGACCAATTGAACATCAATGGTAGTTATAATTTCTTGGCTGACTCCTTGAAAATGAGCAATATAGGTATCTCCCTATCCACCTCTATTTTTGAAAAGGTCGGTTTGAGCGCCAATATGAATTTTGACCCCTATGCGGTCGTTCCTGTGAAAAACGGTTCTACTTGGTCGGCTCGTAAAGTCAATCAATGGCACGCCTCACTCGGAAAAGGCCTGATGCGTCTCACCAATGCAAGTGCCTCCCTTTCTTATGCGATTTCCGGAGAAGGAAAGAGTCATGGTGACGATGGAACCAAGAATGTGCAGGGAGCCGCAGACGCTTATACTCGTATTTATTACCACCCTGTTACGGGCGAATACATTCCGGGAGGATGGTTGTATTATGTCAATACCAATGCCCCTTGGTCTGTCAATTTCAATTACAGTTTCTCCATGAGCCGTTCCTACCAATGCGACGCATCGGGAAATCTCATTACCAAGAATAATTTCACCCAAACATTGGGTCTGTCTGGAAACGTAAAGCTGACTCCCCGTCTGGCTTTGAATATGTCCACGGGATTTGACTTGATGGCAATGAAACTGACAACCTCTCAGATTTCAGCCACTTATGACCTGCACTGCTTCAACATTTCCTTCTCTTGGGTACCTTTTGGAAACTGGCAGAGCTGGAGTTTTACCATTGCCGCCAATGCTGCCGCATTGTCCGACCTTTTGAAATACAAAAAGAGCAGCAGTTACTGGGATAATTAAATATTTTATTTATCTTTGCATAGTTGTTTCAATAATTCTGAACCATTTCGGTTAAACAACCTCTCACACAAACAGCACGACCATCTTCCATATCAGGAATCCGTATGCGATAAGAGGGTCTTTGCGAAAATCATTTCTCGAAAAATATACCTTATAAATATATGCATAAAATAGAACAGCTGAAAGCGATGACGGACGCAGAAATCTATGCGCTCGCCGAAGAATTGGGTATGCAACGATTCAAAAAAGTTGCCCCGCAGGAACTTGTATATAAGATTATGGATTTTGAAGCCACTCTTGAAGCAGAGAAAGTGCCTGAAGTGGCCGACACTCCGAGGGTAAAAAGACCTCGTCAGAGAATTGCCAATAAAGGAAAGGTCGCTCCCGAGAAAGTGAACATCGATTCATCCGATGAGGTTCTCGCAGAATCTTCCCCTGTTCCTGCTGCGGCGCCGGAAGAAAAACCGGCTAAACGCAACAAACGAGAAAATAAACCCGTCAGAACGGACAAGAAGGCCATTGTAAAGGAAGTGGCTCCCAGCACGGAAGACAAGCCGGAAGAAAAGCCGCTTGCCGAGGTTCATGTCTCTAAAAAAGCGCATAAAGGCAAAGGGCCCAAGATGGAAAACGAGCCCATGAAAGCAAAAGGAGAGAATGAGGCTAAAATGAGCCGAAACAACGAGCACGGTAAAAATAACGAGCAGAACAGAAATGAGAAGGCTGTCAAAGCGGATGAAACTCCTCAAAAGCCCGCAGCCCCTCAATTTGAAGGAGTGGTGAAGGCCAGCGGCGTCTTGGAAATCATTCCGGATGGCTACGGCTTCCTGCGCTCTTCCGATTACAATTATTTGAATTCTCCCGACGATATTTATGTCTCTCAACAGCAAATCAAACAGAATGCGCTGAAAACGGGCGATACAGTCAATGGCGAGATTCGTCCTCCGCGCGAGGGAGAGAAGTATTTTCCTTTGGTAAAAATCGATTATATCAACGGACGTTCTCCCGAATTCATCCGCGACCGTGTGCCTTTTGACTTCCTCACTCCCCTTTTCCCTGACTGCAAATTTAATCTTCTCGGTAACGGACATGCACAAGATCCGTCCTGCCGTATCGTGGATTTGTTCTCCCCGATTGGAAAAGGTTCCCGTGGTCTGATTGTCGCACAGCCGAAGACCGGTAAGACCATGTTGCTCAAGAGTATAGCCAATGCCATTGCCGACAATCATCCCGAGGTCTATATGATTGTACTCTTGATTGATGAGCGTCCCGAGGAGGTAACCGACATGGCTCGCAGCGTAAAAGCGGAAGTGGTATCTTCCACCTTCGACGAGCCGGCAGAAAGACATGTAAAAGTAGCCAACATGGTGCTGGAAAAAGCCAAAAGATTGGTGGAATGTGGACATGATGTCGTGATACTTCTTGACTCCATTACCCGCCTTGCACGCGCCTACAACACCGTTCAGCCAGCTTCCGGCAAAGTGCTTTCCGGTGGTGTGGATGCCAATGCGCTCCATAAACCCAAACGCTTCTTTGGTGCGGCCCGTAACATCGAAAACGGCGGTTCTTTGACGATTTTGGCGACCGCCTTGACGGAAACCGGCTCCAAGATGGACGATGTGATTTTCGAAGAATTCAAAGGTACGGGTAACCTCGAGTTGCAACTGGATCGCAGCCTTTCCAACCGTCGTATTTTCCCTTCTGTCAACATTACCCTTTCCGGTACCCGCCGCGACGATTTGCTGCTTGACAAATACAAAGCCAGCCGCATCTGGATTTTGCGTAAATTGTTGGCCGAGATGAACCCTGTGGAAGCAATGAATTTCATGACGCAACTCATGGACGAATGCAAGACCAACGATGATTTGTTGGATAATATGCAGAAGGTCAATCCCAAAGAAATGCGCCAACGCGATTTTTAATTTCTTTCTTCAAGCTTGAGCCTGATGGATTTACATTTTACCGACGCTTGCATCTATGCTCCTGCCACCATTCCCGGTACAGGAGCCATTTCCATTATCCGCATCAGCGGAGCGGATTGTTTCTCGATTGTAGACCGCGTCGTGCGTCTTCGTAAAGGGACCATTGCTTCGTCCGCCGGATACAGCCTGCATTTCGGGCAAATTTTTGAAGTGAACGAGCAGCGTGCTTCCTGCGGCGAGCCCCGTGCGCTTTGTGAGGATGGAAAACTGATTGATGAGGTGATCGTGAGCGTATTCCGTGCGCCCGCCTCCTACACCGGCGAAAACATGGTAGAAATTTCCTGCCACGCCTCATCCTATATTGTGAGCCGTATTTGCGCCCGTTTAGGCGAAGAGGGTGCCATCCCTGCCCAAGCCGGTGAATTTACCCGCAGGGCATTTATGAATGGGAAAATGGACTTGGCGCAAGCCGAAGCGGTGGCGGACGTGATTGCGTCTCAGTCCGAAGAGGCCCATCGTCTGGCATTCAAGCAGATGAAAGGCGGTTATTCCGCAGAGTTGATGCAAATGCGTGACGAACTGCTGCGCCTGGTATCGCTGATGGAATTGGAATTGGATTTCAGCGAAGAAGAGGTGGAATTTGCCGACCGTGGAGAATTAGAACGACTGCTCAATGCTGCGATAGAACACACGCAAGCCCTGTCAGATTCCTTCCAATTGGGAAATGCCTTGAAAAATGGTATCCCGACCGTTATTGTCGGTGCGCCCAATAGTGGTAAAAGTACGCTTCTGAATGCGTTGTGTGGCCAAGAGCGTGCCATTGTGTCCGATATTGAGGGTACCACGCGCGACACCATTGAAGAGAGTTGTGTGATAGATGGGGTACAGTTTCGTTTCATTGATACGGCGGGCATACGTCAGACCGAGGAAACGATTGAAAAACTGGGCATTGAGCGTACTTTCCGAGAGATTCAACAGGCAAGTGTCGTGCTCGCGTTGTTTGATGCATCAGAAAGTATTGATCGGATTGAAGCCCAGGCGGCAAGTATTTTTGAGAACCTCGATGGGCAGCAGCAGACTCCCCTGCTGATTCTCAACAAATGCGATTTGCCACAGGCCACGCCGCAACAGCTCGATCGCCTTACCGCCACCCTGCAACGCTGGAGCCCCGCTGAAAACATCCTATGCCTGTCGCTCAAGCCGGATGGCGCTTCCGCTGCTACGTCTGCTCACAAAGTTGCGTCTGCAGGTCCTGTTGCCGCCGTTGCGTCTTCCTCTGCCTCTGTTCAAAAGATTGCTTCTGACAGCCCTGTCGCTGATGGCTCTGATAGTCATAATGCGATTCATGGGGTTTCCGAGCTTAAAATGCGCTTGGGTTCGCAAATGCGTTCGCTTGCCGACAAGCACCAAACCCTCGTCACCAATATGCGCCACGCGCAAGCCCTTTCCGACACCGCCACCTGCCTCCTCCGCGTGCGCTCCGGACTTGCATCCAACATCCCCACCGACCTGCTCGCCCAAGACATCCGCGAAGCCATCTACCACCTCGGCAGCATCACCGGCGAAATCTCCACCGATGAAGTGCTCGGAAATATCTTTAGAAATTTCTGCATCGGAAAATAAGTACACCGAAACACCCTCCACACACTCCGTACGAAAGGGCGTAACTCTCACATAATCAACTGAAAAATGTTGAAAACTTTTCCCGGTTAGTTTGGTCTAATTCGGGATTTTTTTGCTATATTTGAACCACATTTGAACCACGCGTGGTTCAAAGCAGTGGAGGTGGTACGCCAAAGTGCAGAACCTTACACGGATTTACATAGATTTACAAACCTGTACCCAATTGGAGAGGTAAAACCGCATAACCGAGGTCCCAGACCTCATAACCGCCGAAAAGTTGTAAAACTTATGCACCCAGTCACGAGAACATGCCCCTGCTGCGGCAGCGCGTTTACGACGGACAATCTGAAGCGGAAGTACTGCTCGGATACCTGCCGGAACACGCACCAGATGCGAAAGAAGCGAGCCCGTACTAAGGCCCGCAAGGCTCGCATCGAAACCTCCGCCGCTCGGGAGGCGCTCGAAGGCAAGACACATCTCTCCATTTCCGAAGCCGCAAAGTTTCTCGGAGTAAGCCGGCCCACTCTGTATGCCAGGATCGAGCAAGGGGAACTCACCCCCCCTGCGCGTATCCACACGCACCGTAAGGATTCCCATCGAACAACTCGAGACAAGCACCCAGATGCAACCCAGGCCCACGAAAGGCGACTTCTCCTCGCTCATTTCAAAGGCCGATGTCCTGAGCAAGTACGACATATCCGAGCGCTGGCTGTACAAATGCCTGAAAGAGGAAGGAATCAGGCCAAAACTCATAAAAGGCGTCTCCTTCCTGCCCAAGCCTGACATCGAGCGGATGTTCAAACCCAAGCCGGTCTACAATCCGGACGAATGGATCGATGCGGAGGACCTTATAAATAAGGAAGGGCTGGCCCGCAAATACATTTCCGATTTCGCACGTCGCAAAGCCATCCCCTGCCGCCGTATCGGACGGACGCTGCTTGTGAGCAAGAAGGAATGGGAGAAGGCGCACATCTTTCAAGGTGACAGAGACAAGAACTACCTCACCGTTGACCAGGCGAAGAAGCACTACCGCATCGGCCAGCAAACCTTCTACGACAAAACAAACGAGGCCGGAGTTGAAGGCATCCGCCAGGGCAACCGTGTCTATTATCGGATTGTGGACCTCGACCGCCTCTTCAAAGACAAAACCCCGAAAATCCCCGCTGAAATCCGCAAGAACTACATGCGCAGCGGCGACGCACTCAAATACTACCACCTCGGCCAGAAACGCTTCAGCGAGGAAACTCAGGCCGCAGGCGTGACCAAAGTCCGGACGGAAGGCAACTACGTCTGGTACAAGAAAGA
>JAEIGA010013475.1_pt1 | contig 12443 bp, 10 predicted proteins | sample 9270691 | NCBI WGS metagenome assembly JAEIGA01 (sample SAMN17057246, study PRJNA624740) | gut metagenome | biome: biome; isolation source: fecal sample | host: Bos grunniens | place: China: Xizang | collected 2019
CGGAAAGGTTTATGGGCTCGCCTGCGTTTTTATACTGGGCATTGGGCGCACCGGTGCCGCCGGTGGCGTGATAAGTAATGGAATATTGGGTCACGGTGAGGCATACGCAGAACACCGAGCTTCCGTCCAAGGAACGCAGGGCACACCAGCCTTTTTCCGTCTTGCCCCAAAGATAGCCGTCCGCCTCTTTGGTTTCGGTAACCTCGATCTCTTGGTTCAGCTTATAAGCCCCCACACGGTCATAGTTCAAACCCGCACCGGAACGGATCTTGATGCCGTCCTTTTCCGTCACCTGCCAAATAGGTGCGCCGGGAATCTCCGTTCCCGTATCCACAAAGGATTCGTCCACGGTATACACCAAAAGACAGGTCAACTTATACTGAGAAAGCAATGTTTTGGGGTACCCCGGGTCGCAAATGACCACGTCGCCATCCTTTACACAGTCCACCGCAACGTAATGCCCGCCGTTGTTCACCGCGGCAATGATGATGTATTCCTTCTCCGCATCGGAAAGCAAGGTGCGGATGGTGGAAACGGGATTGGAGGGGAACAGTACTTTATGGAAGGATACGCCGGGGATCAACTCATTGAACGCAGTCTCGTACTTGGACGCGCCCTTGTAATTTAAGTATTTGCAGCTCCCCCCGTCGTACATAGCTTTCCCCAAGGTACCGGGGTCGATGTCGGTGCCGTTCTTTAAGGTCAGGCCGTAGCCTCTTGCAAGGATCGCCATGGAGCTGATCAAGCAGCCTGCGTGACCCATGGTCTCGTTTTCGTGGCGAACCCCTGCGGAATCCGTCCAGGGGTCAACGCCGATCTTATAATCGGTCCAGCGGGGATCGGTCTGCTTCCAGGACTTATACGCCCCGGCAGGAAGAGGGGTAGTATCGCTGTGGCCATACGCCAATGCGGAAAAAGGCAACGCCGCAAGCACCAGCATCACCGACAAAAAGCACGCAAGGATCCTCTTTTTCATCTGTTTTCCCCTTTCGGTAAGATCGCTTCAGTATACCACAAAAGCGGACATTATGTCAACTCGGCATTGTACACAAAAACCCCGTATTTTTTTTAGAGAAAAGTACAAAAACCTATTGACAAAAAAGAGGAAGTATGCTATGATATTCATTGCCGCATATATGGGGCTTTTCAAATCGTGCTTTTTAGCGGTAACGCAAGGGCACGTGCCTCTCAGGTAGCGAGACTTACGGAAAGTGAGGTTATATTGGAATGTACGCAGTAATTCAGACCGGCGGTAAGCAGTACAAGGTTTCCGAGGGTGATATCATCTTCGTTGAAAAGCTGGGCGTTGAGGAAGGTACCACCTACACCTTCGACCAGGTTTTGGCTGTTTCCGGTGCAGACGGCTTTAAGGTTGGCGCTCCCGTTGTTGACGGCGCTACCGTTACCGCAACCGTGGTGAAGAACGGCAAGGGCAAGAAGATTCACGTTATGACTTACAAGCCCAAGAAGAACGAGAAGAGACATCTCGGTCACAGACAGCCCTACACCAAGTTGCAGATCGTTGCTATCAACGGTTAAGCTCCATGATTCGGGCAACCTTTGAACGCGATTTCTCCGGCTTTTCCCTTTCGGGGCACGCTGGCTATGCCGAGGCAGGCGAGGATATCGTTTGCGCGGCGGTAAGCGCCATGACCAATCTTGTGGTCAACGGTGCGGATGCCTTTGGTGCCGTGGCAGAGGTTTCTGCCGACAGCGAGGGAGCGCAGGTGGTCTACCGTATGACCAAGCCCTGTGCAGAAGCCGAAAAGCTTCTCTCTGTCTTCTACGAGGAGTTGAAGCAATTACAAACTCAGTATCCGGCATACGTTCGGGTACGCAAAATTTAAAGTAAGGAGTACGTTATCATGCTTAGATTATCTTTGCAGTTCTTTGCACACAAAAAAGGCGTTGGTTCTACCAAGAACGGCCGTGACAGTGAATCCAAGAGACTCGGCGTGAAGAAGCAGGACGGCCAGTCCGTTATCGCAGGCAACATCATCGTTCGCCAGCGTGGCACCTCCATCCATCCGGGTGAAGGCGTAGGCCGCGGCTCTGATGACACCCTGTTTGCTCTGGTTGACGGCGTTGTCAAATTCAAGCCCATCGCAGGCGGAAGAAAGAGCGTTTCCGTTCTCTCTGCCGACGCACAGTAATTCCAAACGGATTTACGACAAAAGAACGAAGAACAGCCCTTTCAATCTTAGCAGACTGAAAGGGCGTTTTTTGGTCAATTTTCATTTTTTATACCAAGCGAGGGTTCGGTATGTTTATCGATAAGGTCAATATTTACGTCAAGGCGGGTAAGGGCGGCAACGGTGCCGTGTCCTTCCGCCGGGAAAAATACGTCTCTCACGGCGGTCCCGACGGCGGAGACGGCGGTAAGGGCGGCAACATTGTTTTCGTCACCGACGAGGGCAAGAACACCCTTTTGGACTTTAAGTACCGCCGCAAGTTCGTAGCGGAAAACGGTGCCGACGGTGCCGCAAGAAAGTTTATGGGAAAATACGGTAAGGATCTGGAGATCCCCGTACCTCCCGGAACTGTGATCCGCGATGCGGAAACCGGCCTTGTGATCAAGGATATGGGAGATTGCGATCGCTTTATCGTTGCCAAGGGCGGCAGAGGCGGCTGGGGGAACACCCATTTTGCCACCGCTACCCGTCAGGTCCCCCGCTTTGCCAAGGAGGGCACTCAGGGCGAGGAGAAAAATCTCACCCTGGAGCTGAAGATGCTTGCGGACGTAGGGTTTGCGGGCTTCCCCAACGTGGGCAAATCCACCCTGCTGTCTGTGATCAGCTCTGCAAGACCCAAGGTAGCCAACTATCACTTCACCACCCTGTCCCCCAACCTGGGCGTGATCTCCGTATACGATAAGACCTTCGTAGCGGCGGACATTCCCGGCTTGATCGAGGGTGCCTCTGAGGGTGCGGGCTTGGGCCATGCCTTCCTGCGCCATATCGACAGATGCCGTTTGATCCTGCACATTTTTGATATTTCCGGTTCGGAGCGTCCCGATCCTCTGGAGGACATCAAGAAGATCAACGCAGAGCTGGAAAAATACAGCCCCGAGCTGGCAAGCCGTCCTCAGATCCTGGTTGGCAACAAGATCGATCTTGGCTACGACGAGGAGAAATATGAGGAGATCAAGGCCTTCGCGGAAGAAAAGGGCTGGCAGCTGTTCTTGATCGCCGGCGAGATCGACGAGGGCGTTGCGGAGCTGATGAAGGCCACCGCCGCGCTGCTGGACAAGCTCCCCCCCATCCGTATTTATGAGCCGGAATACGTTGCACCCGAACCCGAAAAAGAGGATTACTCCGTGGAGGTCATCCACAGCGGCAACACCTACTTCGTCAAGGGCGAGTGGCTGATCAAGCTCATCGGCCGCACGGATTTCGACAGCTACGAATCTTTGCAGTATTTCCAGAAGTTCCTGCGCGAGAAGGGCGTGATCCAAGCCCTGGAGGATGCAGGCATCGACGAAGGCGACACCGTCAACATTTACGACGTAGAGTTCGACTTCTTGTTCTGATCGCTACGCTCTCACAGAAAACGGCAAGCCGTTTTCTGTAGTTTCCGCGCTCCTTCCGCGGAGCGCGAGCCCCTTACGGGGTTCCTCGCAACGCTCGGAATTTTTTCGCTCGTTAACCACGGCGAAAAAACATCATCGGTGTCTTTTCGCGGGGAATGAATCCCCGCGAGCGACGCATTATTTGAAAATCATTTGCATAACACGCAAAAAGGGGCTTTCAAAGCCCCTTTGCAAATTCCTTTCAAAACACCGTCTCGATCACTTTTTCGCATTCTGCGGGAGAATACTGCCAGCCGTCCAAATGGTCGGTATCCGGGTATCGGTAATCGTTCATCAATCCATCCCCCTCGCAAACGTCGATGATGGCAAGCTTGATCTTCATCTTGCCGGGGATGATGCTTTTGATGTACACTGCGGCGTGTTGCCCCGGGTGTACGTCCGCCTTGCATTCCGCAAGCCCCGCCAGATTGGGAGCCAGCTCTACGAAGATGCCGTAGTTTTCCACGGTGCGCACGATCCCTGCGGCGGTCTGCCCCGGGGAGAAGCGTTCCGCGTTTTCCTCCCAAGTCCCCAAAAGCTCTCTGTGGGACAGAGTGATCCTGCCGTATTCGTCCACGGCGTGCTTGATGACGGCGCGGATCTTTTGCCCTACCACGAACCGTTCTCTGGGGTGGTTGATGCGGGAAACGGACATACAGTCGATGGGCATCAGGGAGACCAACCCGCACCCGATGTCACAGAAGGCGCCGAAGGGGTCCAGATGGGTCACCTTGGCGTCCACCACGTCCCCGGAGCAAAGCTTCTCTACGTAATTGTGCATACACTCCCGCTGTGCTTCCTTGCGGGAAAGAACGGGGCGCACACTCCCCTCCTCGTCGGTTTGCAAGTCGATAATCTTACAACACACCGGCTTTCCCACCCGGGAGATGATGGCGATATCCTTGATCTCTCCCCCGCCGGGGTAAAGGCATTCTTCCTTGGGCATGATCCCGCGGAAAGCCCCCAAAGAGACATGGAGGTCGCGGGCTTCATCACACAGAAATCCCCTGCCCTCCAGAATGATCCCCTCTTCCATGGCACAGCGCAAGCCCTCCACGGTGGCAGTATAGCGGCGGTTCCCCTCCGTGCGCAACAATCCGCCCTCGGGGCAATATGTATTTCTCTTCATTTTCATCAACGTTCCTTTGCTGTATTTTCATGTTTCATTGTATGAACGAAGGAGTTCTCCTATGACAGACAAACTCACCCAAATCGAAAAAAGATACTTAGAAGTGGAGGAAAGCCTTTCCGATGCCGACGTGGTCTCCGATATGGAGCGCTACAAGGCGTTGATGAAGGAGTATAAAGAGCTGACTCCCATTACGGAAGCCTTCCGCGCCTACAAAAAATGCTGTGCGGATTTAGAAGAAGCAGAGCTTCTTTTGAAGGAAGAGGATCCCGAGCTGAAGGAGCTTGCCGAGGAGCAGGCGGAGGAGGCACGCGCCTCCAAGGAAAGGCTCACAGAGGAGCTGAAGCTTTTGCTGTTGCCCAAGGATCCCGACGATGACAAAAACGTAGTGGTAGAGATACGCGCAGGGGCAGGGGGCGAGGAAGCCTGCCTGTTCGCATACGTGCTCTACCGTATGTATCATATGTACGCCGATGCCAACCGTTTTTCCTTTGAGCTGGCTTATTGCAACGAGACGGAGCTGGGAGGCATGAAGGAGGTTTCCTTCCTGATCAAGGGCACGGGAGCTTACGCAAAGCTGAAGTACGAAAGCGGTGTTCACCGCGTACAGCGCGTTCCCGAGACGGAGTCTCAGGGCAGAATTCAGACCTCTACCGCCACCGTTGCAGTGCTTCCCGAGGCGGAAGAGGTGGATTACCAGCTGAACATGGAGGATCTTGAGATCACCACCCACAAAAGCTCCGGCGCAGGCGGTCAGCACGTCAATAAGACGGAGTCCGCCATCCGCATCATCCACAAGCCCACGGGGTTGGTGGTTGACTGCCAGGATCAGAGAAGTCAGCTCCAGAACAAGGCAAAGGCCATCGAGATCATGAAATCCCGCCTTGCCGCCATGGAAAAGCAGAAGGCGGAGGAAGCACAATCCTCCAAGCGCCGCAGTCAGATCGGCACGGGAGACCGTTCCGAGCGTATCCGCACCTATAACTATCCTCAGGGAAGAGTCACCGATCACCGCATCGGGCTTTCTCTGTACGATCTGAACGGGTTCTTAAACGGAAACCTGGAGGAAATGATCGAAGCCCTCTCCGTGGCAGACCGCACGGCACAGCTTTCCGGGGAGGAGATGTAAAAAGTGGGCATCAAGAATAAACTCGCCCAAAAAAGAGAATGGGAAAAAGGGGTCAAGCATTGCACCTTTAACCCGGAGGGCCCCGGCGTGGTGCGCATCCATTTGGTGCCGCCCAAATTCTCCCTATTCGGAAACCCCAGCCATATCGTGATCCTGAACGGATACTATTTGTTGCCCTTGGGCTATTCCTGGGCGGTATTGCTTTCTCATTTCATTGAGGAGGTAAACCGCTTTGAGGGGAAGGCAATCACACAAGCAGAGGAGCAGGAGATCGCCCGCAACACCGTTTCCAAAACGAAAAAGGTCTATCACTCCGCCGACAAAAAGTTTTTGGAAGACGACCTGGAAGATATGATGGACGTTCTGTTTGCCGTGGCTCACGGTGAAGCCCCGGAAGCGGAGATCGAGGTTCTTTCCCTGCAGGAATACGCCAAGCATATGTCCGCTCCCCACAGAATGGATCTGATGGTCGCCGCCATGACAGACGGCAAGGGGGCAAGACGGTGCAACCAAAACTGCTTGTTCTGCTACGCGGAAAAGGAGCCCCTGGGATCGACAGCAGAGCTTTCTACCCAAGAATGGAAGAACATTCTGGACACCCTGCGGGAGTCCCGGGTGCCCATGGTGACCTTCACCGGCGGAGAACCCACGATGCGGGAGGATCTGCCGGAGCTGGTGGAGCACGCCAAATGGTTTATCACCCGCGTGAACACCAACGGTGTTTTGCTTTCCGCAGAGCTGTGCGCAAAGCTCAAGGCCGCAAGCCTGGACAGCATTCAAATCACCTTGTATTCCCACGAGGAAGTGATCCACAACCGTTTGGTGGGAAGCACTCATTTTGAGCATACGGTTCAAGGCATTCGCAACGCCTTGGCGGCGGGGCTGGACGTCAGCGTCAACACTCCGCTTTGCAATGCCAACAGAGACTATCTGCAAACGGTTAAGTTTTTACATACCCTTGGCGTGCGGTTCGTTACCCTAAGCGGGCTGATCCTCACGGGGAACGCCGTAGACACAAAGGAAAAACAGCTTTCCGGGGAGGAGCTGTACGCCATCATCAAGGAAACCAAGAAATTCTGCGACACCCACGGCATGGAGATGGACTTCACCTCCCCCGGGCTGATCCCGAGAGAAAAGCTGGAAGCTTTGGGACTCCACGTTCCTCTTTGCGGCGCAGGACTTTCCAACATGGCAATCGCTCCCGACGGCACGGTGATCCCCTGCCAAAGCTGGCTGAAGTCGGATGCAGGGCTGGGCAATCTGTTGAAAGACGATTGGAAAGCCATCTGGAAGCATCCCCGCTGTCAAAAGCTCCGTTCCATGACGGAGGCAGAGGCGGAAGCCTGCCTCTTCAGAAAGGAGGCGCGCCATGGCTAAGAAAAAGTCTGCCGCGGAGGACAAGTTCTCCCCGGAATACGTTCGGAAGCACCGTACCTTCCCTGCCTTTAAAACCTTTCTTTTGGTGCTCTGCATTTTGGCGCAGATTACTTTGGTCTGCATGGCCATTTTCGCAGAAGCACCCGCACCCCAGGATAAAATCGATTCCTATACCGTGACGGTAGAGCCGAAAGAAAACGGCTCCTTGGACATCACCTACGAGTTCGTATGGACGGCGTTGGATGAGGAAGAACCCTTGACCTGGGTGGAGATCGGCATCGCCAACAGCAATTTCGAGCTGTATACGAATTCCGTAAAGGGCGGCACCGCCACCCGTGACGTTTACGACGGCTATTGCTACGTTCGCGTGGATTTTCCCATAGCGTACACCGCCGGAGACAAAGTGCAATTCTCCTTTAAGATCAATCAGCGGGATCTGTTGCACGGCGAGGGCAAGGAACGGTATTTCTACTTTGTTCCCGGCTGGTTCAACGCCACCCCTGTGGAGCAGTACACCTTCCGTTGGAAGGATTCCTTTGACGTTGTTTCCTCCAATACCCAAAGCAACGGCTTGGGCTGGCTTACCTGGCAGGGCTCCTTGGAGTGCGGAGAATACGTACCCATGGAGGTATATTACCGGGAAGGCGCCTTTGCAAGTGCTGAGACCATGGAATACGACCCCTTTGACGATAGTGAAGCCTATAACGAGCTGCAGGGTTCTTTGTGGGCACTCAGGATCATCACCGTGCTGGGGGCACTTCTGCTGATCATCGCGGAGGTCTATATCGTGGACAGCTATGTTTCCTACGGCAGAGGCAGAGGTTTTATCCGCAGCGGCGGATATCACGTCCACCATTACGGCAGAGTAAATCCCCGTTACCGCGCTTACCGTGACGCGCAAAACAACCGCGGAGGCGGAAGCGGAAGAGGCTGTGCCTGTGCCTGCGCCTGCGCTTGTGCCGGCGGCGGAAGAGCAGGATGCTCCCGTAAAGAGCCAAGCAGAAAATAACATACGAAAAAACGGAAGGACATCAAACATCCTTCCGTTTTCTATTTGGAATTTTTACAGCTCAAACTTGTCTAAGACGTAGAGCTTCAGCATGATATAATCCACGGCGCAAGGGATTTCGCGGGGGGTGAGCAGGGCGGCATAAAGCCCGATCTCATCCAACTCGTAGTTCCCCATGGCAAATCGCTTCAACATCATATAATCCACAGAATTGACTCTGCCGTCGGCGTTCAGATCGCCTCTGACGACCACAGTTACGGTACGGATCACGGTGGAACCGATGATATACCGCACCTCGTACCCGGTGGCAACCTCCTCGTGGTCCTGCAGTTCTTTTCCCGCCTTATCAAATACGTGAACCAAGGAGCCCGCTTTTTCCCGCAGCTGAGCCACGGTGGTCTCGGGGCTGACACCCCGCAAAACCGTATCGGTAAGAATATACTCCTCGGGAATATAGCCGGGCGTATCTCCCGGCTCCTCAATGGGAGGAAGGGGGGTATATCCGGGACCGGATTGGTTGGGATCGTCATATCCCGGATCCTCGGGATCCGGCTCCTTTACGGGAGGTCTGTCTGCCGTGACGGTGATAAAGTCCGCGGCCACGTAGCCCTCGTAGAACTCGCCCTCAATATACAAATGCACGTAATACCAAGTCTTGTATACGCTCTCGCTGCTGACCGTAATATCCTCGCCCAAGATCAGTACCGTGGTACCGTTATCCGCGGAGACAACCTTCTTGCCGGAGGTGCCCGCAGTGGCGCGAAGATTCAAGGAAGATCCGGAGTTGACGGAAATATAGCCGTCACGCTCCCGCTGGTTTGAGCCTATGCTGGGGTAACGAGAATCATCCAACTCAATATACGTATCGTAGCAGTAACCCTCTACCACAGTTCCGTTGATCAAGGTGGCCTCCACGTGATACCAGCCGTTTTCCGGCTCACCGATCAACGTGATCTCCGTACCCTCTGCAACCAAGCCCAGGGCGCTTGCATCGGCACGAGGCTTGGAACGCACGTAGATGTTGGCGGTGGTGATACCCTTGTAGTTCACGGTGGTACCTACGTTCACGACAACGTCAAGGTAAACGCCGTTGACGGAGGTGATCCGCACGGTAGCGGTACCCGGCCGCAAGGTTTTCACATACCCCTCCTGATCCACGTAGGCAACGGATTCGTTGGAGGAGGACCATTCCAGGGTCTTATCAATGGCGTCCGCAGGCGCGATCTCTACGGCAATTTTATATTCCACGCCAATGTTCAGGTTTAACTCCGCCTTCGTGGAAATGACCGAGACCTCTCGCGTGTTGAGGTAAATATGCTCTGCAAGAGCGTAGCCCTCCACAATCTTACCGTTGGTGCAGTTGGCACGGACACGGTAATATTTGGTTCCGCCGGAGGAGGAATACAGCTTACCGTCCACCACAGCGATGGGCATTCCGCGATAAACCTTACCCAGAGAGTCAGCACTGCTGCTGGGCTTGGAGCGAATAGCAATGTCCTCGTCAAAAACGAAGCCGTTGGTTCCCACACAGACGGCGGTAGCCGCCTCCTTGCCGTTGTAGGTAGCGGTGATCAACGCCACGCCCTGCTTCAAGCCGGTAACGTTGCCTTGAGCATCAACCTTGGCCACGTCGGGATTGCTGGATTCCCACTTCACGTTCACGTCGATCACTTTGGGATATGTAGTTGCTTCCAACGAAAGGCTTCCGTTGATGGGAATAGCTACCTTAGACTGATTCATGATCAATCCAAAGACACCGTTGGCATCCTCTTCCACATCATCCAGCTTATCAAACCCGTAGGTTCTGATGACGTCCACCAGCTTATCCACGTAATCGTCGTTGGAGGAATATCCAGCGTCGATCATAGCCTGAATTGCTTTTTTGTAGTTCTTTGCTTTTCGAACTCCTTCATAACGTTCCGTCAGCAGCAGCGCGGAATGATCCGCAATGCTTTCGTCCCAGCTGTCGTAGGCGCGCCAGATACTGCCGCGTCGGGCGTAGGATGCACCCTTGATCCGCACCAGATCCTCATAGCTGTCATAGATCACGTACTGCTTGTAGTCAATAACCTTACCGCCCCAGCTGGAATAGGCCTTGATACCGTATTGGTTATGAGCCACAACGGAAAGACCGTAACGCGCCCAGCCGCTCTCATAAATTGCCTGACCGGCGGTAAGTGATGCAAAGATCCCCGTTTCGTAGGAATCCTTCAATGCCAAGCAGCTGATAACCCGCAGGTAGATCTGCTGCCATTCGTTCAGCTTTGCGATATTCTCTTCAACTCCCGCGGAAACGGTGGTCGTCGGGATCACCGGCACGGTGAGCAAAACAAGCAGGGTAAGCATCAAGGACAAACACCGTCTGAATAGGTGCTTTCGGTGCTTTGTTTTAAAATTCATTCAGTAACCTCCATTGGTAGGAAAGAGCCCAAAAGCCCTTCTTATGCCAAGAGCATACACGGGGATTATACCATAAAATTATCTTTTTGTCAACTACAGTATGTTGTGGAGGAGTTTTGGCGAAACTACAATCTTTTCCCATCGCCGCAAGCGGCAAGAAATACAATTTTCCCGATTTGTTCACAAAACTTTCCATAGTATCTTCTTGACAGGCGCAAGAAAATCGCTATAATAAATTATGAAAGAAAAACTTTAGATCGCAAAAAGGACGGACAATCAACATGACAGAAACGGAACGTATTGCGAAGCTGACGGCAGACGCCAAAAAAGGTGATTCCGACGCCTTTAGCTCCCTTTATGCCGCTTACGGAAAGCGGATCTATTATTTCTGCCTGACGCTTGTAGGGGACAGCAACATCGCCGCAGACGTAACGGAGGATACCTTCGTATACGCCAGAAGAAATATTCGCCAGCTGCAGGGAGGGCAGACCTTCTACCACTGGGTCTGCGGCAACGCCTTCTATTTTGCAAAAATTGCTTTGGCAAGCATGAGAGGCGGTTCTGCCAACATTGAACCCGTGGAAGCTCCCGATACCTCTTGCTTTGACCAAATGCTGGCAGATGCAAAGCTTCCCACTCCCGAGCCCACCATTCGCCGCGCGGATCTGGAGGCGGTAACGGCATTTTTGATGAGACTTCCCGACAGCGACCGTATGTGCGTGTTGCTGTACGACTACGCATCCTTCACCCCCGAGGAGGTCGCTTCTGTGGCAAGCTGCTCTTTGGAGACAGCCAAGTGCCGCATCGCCGGCGCCCACGAGACCTTGATCGCAGGCATGGAAGCCGCATCCCCCGGTTTCGGTGAGCTGTTGCGCCCCCATCTGGGCAGACTTCTCCGCACCTGCGGCAGAAACTGCAATCCCCCTGCCGAGCTGAATGATCGGATCGCCGCCGCATTGCAGGCTGTGGAAGCAGAGCTCCCCGCCGCTTATGAGGACGCTTCCGATGACAAACCCGTTACCATCACCAAGAAGACTACCTCCTTCCTGTATATCTTGCTGGCTTTGATGCTGGTTTTCGGCTTGCTCTACGTGGTCTTCTGGTTCGCCACCTCCCCCGCTGACGATCCTGCCGACAACTCCTCCCAGACGGAAAGCACCCTTTCCGACATCGAGAGCAGTTTGGCAGGCGATGAGTCTTACGTCTCCGAGGCGCCTTCCGCAGACGAGGAATCCTCTCTTCCCGAGGAATCCTCTCTTCCCGAGGAATCTTCCCGGCCCGAGGAATCCTCCGAGCCTGAGGAATCCTCCGAACCTGAGGAATCTTCTCAGCCCGAGGAATCCGTAGACACCACTCCTGCTGAGTTGCCCCGCACCACCACCCGCCTGCGTATGCGCAAAGCTATGGACACCTCCGACAATAACAACATCATCACCACCATTCCCGAGAACACCCACGTGGAGATCTTGAGAACCGAGACGGACGAGGCGGGAGACCTGTGGTATTTCGTGCGTTACACCGTTTCTCCGGGGATGTGGCACGAAGGTTACTGCTTTGCAGAGTATATTGAGACAGAAACCGAAGAATAATTTGTCAAAAAGTATTGACTTTTCTCCCGTTTTGGGGTAAACTCTTAAGCGTATAAAAAAGCGATTTTTAATAAGGAGATTTAAACATTATGGCACTTGTCAATTCTACCGAAATGTTTAAGAAGGCATACGCAGGCGGCTACGCTATCGGTGCTTTCAACGTAAACAACATGGAGATCGTTCAGGCGATCACCGAGGCTTGCAAAGAGGAGATGGCTCCCGTTATTCTGCAGGTTTCCAAG
>JAEIGA010013476.1_pt1 | contig 12443 bp, 18 predicted proteins | sample 9270691 | NCBI WGS metagenome assembly JAEIGA01 (sample SAMN17057246, study PRJNA624740) | gut metagenome | biome: biome; isolation source: fecal sample | host: Bos grunniens | place: China: Xizang | collected 2019
TTGTTTTGTTGTTCCCTCTTGCACTATTGGTACAACGTCAGTTCCATTGGTTGTCGTTGCTATTGGTAATTCGCTTATTTTTGTGTTAGCCATTTTCTACCTCCAAATTATCCCCACTTTCTGTGGTTAATATATCGCCTGTTTCTGTTGTTAAGTATTCGCCAAATGATATCGCCCTAAAGAAGTGTCTAAACCTGTTTTGCCATATTCTCGGTTGACCTGCGTTTGCTACACCAGAATATACAAAATAATTTGCCATGCCTCCCATAAGCTTATACATTTCAAATAGTATTTTTTCCCAGTTGTTAGCTTTTACATAGTTAAAAAAGTCTGCATTAGGCTCAATACTCGTTAAGTAGTGATAGCCTTGCATTATTTTTTTAATGTTGCTTCGTATTCGTTCCATCTCTGTTGCTTTTCTTTTATCAAACTGTGTCCAGTCGGTTTTAGTTGTTATGCTAATAACATATCCGTAGTTTGTTAGCTCTGCTGCTAAATATTCGCACCAACTTTCTACTCTGTTTAAGTCGCTTACGTTATATTGCCCTTTTAAAGTATCATTGTCTACATCTTGTTGTGTTCTATCAAATATAAGTTCTTCTGTTGGCTCACTCATAGTATGCCTCCAATTCTGCTACTGCATATATGTTAGTTTGCTCTAATGTATATTCTAAAGTCATTACTCTGCACTCTTTACCATTAAGTGTTATTAAGTCGCCTACTTTTATATCTTCCATCATAAACGTACTTTTTATCTTAAACTCTATAAACTCAAGCTCATCTAATATGTCTATTTCATTACAAGTTAGGCTCGTTTCAAAAGTTTCAACTTTTTCTAGGTCACTTGAAACGGCATAAGGGTTGTCTTTGCTTTGTGAGTTAACTACTTCAGTATAAGCTTTGCCTTTTAGTGTTACGTTTCCATTTCCGCTTATAATTGCATAGTTAATGTTACTTGAAACGATAGTGCCTCCAGATGATATTGTTAGGTTGTAATGTGGGCTGTCAAATACTACCATTTGAGTACCACTTATTGCACCACTAAATAGATCATCAGCAGAAGTAGTTGTGCTTGTTAAAATACTTGTGTTAAGTGTATACGTTGTTATTATGTTTTGCTGTGTGCTTTCTATGTCAATTATTCTATCTTCGCCTACTATTTCGCTTACTGTTGTTGGTAGTGGTTTTATTACTATTTTTTCTACTCTTGAGGTATCAACAATTGCATTTGTACAAAAAGCCACCTCACGCAAAGCTTCCCTTTTGTTCATTATGCCTAAATATCCTGTTATTGTCCTAGCTCCTAAAGTTTGGTCTAGTTCGTAAGGTATATCTCCCAGAATATCAGCTATTAGAGTAGCAACAGTAACATTGTTGTACTGTCCACCTAAATAGGTTTGCCCATTTAACATACTTATATAGTCGCTTAATTTTAGCTTGTATATTGTCTTGTCGGTGTTAGATGTTGAAGTGTCAACAAAATACTTGCCAATAAGTACACCATTTCTGTATATTCCAAACGGAAGTGTCCTTTGAAACAATACACCTGTGTTTGTTTTTGGTAGTATAATAAGCTGTGCTTCGTTTATGTTTATAGCTTGGTTGTTTTCTGTAATTTCTTCAATAATGTCTGCGTTTTCAAGTTCGTCATTGTAAAATGTTCTTGTTATGCCATCGTCAATGTTAAACACTTTCAAAAACCTATTAGCTCTTGTCATATTGTTTATTGTTATTACTATCTTGTTGTATGCTTGTACCTGCGTGTCACAAAAGTAGTTAGCATCATCTACTGTGTAGTCTTGTTCTTCAATTAAGTCATTATCTCTATACCATTTTACGTTCATTGTCGCTGGGTGGTCGTTTGTCCAAGTGTCAAACTGTATTGATAAGCCGTGGCGATGTGTAGTTCATGTTATACGTTCTTGTTATAACAATGTCATCTTCAAACTCTCCGTTTTCATCAGTCATTATAGTTGACAAGTAGCCATAGCCTTGTGGGTTTTCTGGGAAGTTTATAAAAGTGCCATCTAGTTTGTTTCTTCCTTGCTCTAATGTTGCATACTTTGGTACATTGTTTTTGCTCTTGAAGCTGTTAAAATTAACAAAAGCATCTGGATATGTTATAGAAGTAGTTGAGCCTTCCCTTGAGCCAATAGGTATGTTTTCATATATGGCTGTTACATTAACACTCATATTATGCCTCCTTCTGCGGAGTTAATGCCTCAAATGTTACCTTAATACTTCCCCATTTCTTAAAAGTCATAAAGTTTTTAATTAAACTGTCACTTGCTACACTTACTCTTGCTTCAAATGTTATTGTGCTTTGTGCGTATGGCATAGTAACAATATGGCTTTCTACTGGAGCAGTTAAAACCTCGTACAGTTCATCGTATATATCAATACCAAGGTTGTTTGTAGCAAGTTCTACGTCATAGTTGTAATATGTCCCTTTTACGTCATAGTGCTTGCGAAGATCTAACGTAGTACCTATGCTATCTATTTTTTGCGAAGCTGTGCGTGTTATCTTAATAATTCCAACATTGTATGTAACATCATCAATAGTTATCATATTTTCACTCCTAGCCTGTTATATTCGCTATTTAAAGGTGGGATAATTGCTCTTGCCACCTTTGTACCATCAAGTACAAGTTCAATAGCTTGCGGTTGTCTTATTGTTTCTACTGTGTTTGTGTAGTTCCTTGTTATGTATTGGTTTTCGCTTACTATCTTGTTACCTTCAACTTGTGGTATATCTCCAAAAGTAAGCTCTGTTTGCAAAGCTCCTGTTACACCTTCTAGTTTCTCTTGCATAGCTCTTATTACAGATGGCATAGTGTTTCCAAAGCCTGCACCTATACCTTGTGCCATGTACTTACCTACTTCGTCAGCCATAACTTTTGATGGGCTTTCAATTCCAAAATAGCTCTTAATGGTGTCTAACATAGTTCTACAAAGACCTTTAATTTTGTTTACTATCCAGTCTTTCATACTTCCTATGCCTTCCCATAAGCCTTTGATAATATTCATACCTAAATTTTTTAATGCACTGCTTATACCAGATAATACAGAAGATATAATTGTTAAGGCTGCTTTTATAAGTATAGGCAAGTTATCAATTAAAGCTTTGGCAATTATTTCAATTAGAGATATAGCTGTGTTAATAAATAACATTAAGTTATCTTCGTTTGTCATAAAGTTGGTTACTTGTATAAGTAGGTTGCCTACAGCTTCCCAGATAACTGGTAGTTGAGTAAATATAGTGTCTAAAAAGTTTTGTACCAAAACAGGTGCTTTTTCAAGTAGTAGTGGCATAGCTTCCATTATACCTGTTATCAAGCCTTCTAGAAGTTTCAAGCCAGCCTCAATTACTATGCCTATGTTTTCTATTACAGTATCAAGTACACTTAAAAGTGCATCAACTACAACTGGTATAAGTGTTGGTAGATGCTCTCCTACTGCTCCAATAAAGCTTGAAACAAGTTTTATTGCTATGTCTAATATATCTGGAAGGATAGTGTAAAAGCCTTCTGCAAGTGTCGCCCAAAGTTCAGCTGCTCCTTCTCCCATTTGGCTTGCATTTTCCTTAATTGCTCCAACTATCTTCTTTATTAAGTCCATCACGTTTTTTGCAATATCTGGTAGTTTCTCAATTGCTTTTGTTATCATATCGCTTAATGTTTGCGATAATTCGTCTATAAAACCTTCAAAGCCTCCTTCATCTAAAGCTCCTGTAAGGTTTTTTATAATATTTTCAAAATATCCGTTAACACTCTCAAGCTGTGGTGCAAATTCGCTTGCTATCTCACTACCTATTACGTTAAACAAGCCTTGTCCGTTTGCTTTTAATTTGTCTAGTGCATCATTAAAGCGGTTTGCTCCATCTAGTGTGTCTTGCGACAAGATAAGTCCTAGCTCGGTAGCCCTTTGTCCCATCTCGTCAAGTGTGTCTATTCCACCTTCAATAAGTGGGTTTAGTTCGGTAGCACTCTTGCCAAATAACTTCATGGCGGTTGCATCTCTTTCGGTTTCGTTTGAGATGTTACCTAATGCTCTTATCGTTTCGTTAAATACTTCGTTACTATTCCTTAATGATCCGTCACTGTTTTGTATTTCTACACCAAGTTGTTTAAATGTTTCGTAAGCATCGCCACTACCTTTGCTGGCACTACTCATTGTACTTGTAAGCTTCTTCATGCTAGAAGCAAGTGTTGAAACATCAACGTCTATTACACTACTTGCGTATTGGAATTTCTGCAATTCCTCTGTGCTTATTCCAGTTATTGATGATAGTGTGTTTATTTCGTCTGCTGCTTTTCCTGCATCTACTGCTAACTTTGTAATAGCAGCTGCTGCACTAGTAACCGCTGCTGCCATCATCTTTACACCTTGTATTGTAAAGTCTACCAAGGCTTTTGTAGCAGTTGCTGCAACTTCTCCAACTTTCTTTGTAGCTTCGCCTAACTTTTCCATGTCAATAGATGACTTGTTCATTTGGTCGCCAGTTGCTTTGGCTTCGTTTTTTAGCTTTTGTAGAGAGCCTTCGGTTGTCGCTATTTCACGTTCTAGCTTTCTATATTCAGCAGCATTAACTTCGCCACCATTTTTCATTTTCTCGTCAAGCTGTGCTTGTGCTTGTTTTAAAGCATCTAGCTTGGTTGTAGTTTTTCCTATTGCTTCAGTAAGTATTTCTTGCTTTTGTTTTAAAAGTGTTATGTTTTGAGGATCAAACTTTAGAAGCTTATCAACTTCTCTTAATTCCTTTTGCGTTGCGTTTATCTCTTTGTTTGTGCTTTTTAATGCTTGCTCTAGTGGTGCGGTATTTCCGCCAATTTCAATTGTCATGCCCTTAATAGTACCTGCCATTTTAGCTCGCACCTCCTAAAAAAATTTGTCTATTGTGTCAGTATCTGCAACTACTGGCTCGTCACTTTCAGTTGCTTCTCTGTTGTTTTCTTCTACTAGATCTAGTATGAAGCCTATTGTTACATTGTCCATATCCAATAGGCTCATACCAATTTTTAAACATCTCAAGACTACAGTATTAGAGTTAACCTCTATTGGTTTATTACTCCTTCTACTGTCTTTTTTTTTGAGTTTATCTGTTCCATATTTGATGTTAGCAAGCTCATAAGCTCTGGTAAAACTTGCATAATATCAAACGTGTCAAATTCATCTAGCCAATGCTCAATATCTGGTATATTGTCATCAGCAGTTTTTGCCATACACCATGCAATTTTTTCAAAAATTCCTAGGTCTATAGCATCAAATTGAGTGCCATCTTTGGCTTTCTCATCTAGTTTGGTTTGTAAACTTATTAGGTCTTTGATGAAGTCCCTGTTAAAATTGTTTCTGTACCTCATCATCGTACCAGCGGTAGACTTCATTTTAATTTCATGTCCACCAATAGTTAATATTTTCTCCATAAGTCCTCCTTATAGACTTGCTTGACTTACATATACAGATGAGTACCAGCCTTCTAATGTAGCTGTTGCTGTTGCTTCGCTTGTTTCAGCTTTTACAACACCATCTGCGTTTGGTCTAATTGTTAAGTTTAATGTTTCGCTTTGTACTTCAATAGAAGCTCCTTTTGTTGTAGATGCTAGATCTGGTCTTGAAGCCATGCAGTTATAAAATACAAACTTTCTTGCCTTTTCATCTCCTGTAAACTCGCAAAGTAAAGCAAATGGTGTGTTCACTTTGTTTGAGCCTTCAATTAAAACATCGTTACTGTCTTTTGTAGCTCCTAGGCAAGCAATTTTGAAGTCATCTGGTATTAAGGCAAGCTCTAATGTGCCTTCATATCCGTTGTTGTTAACATCGCTAAAATATAAGCCATCGTCTGCGTAAAATTCTGTTGTATCTCCAGAAGCAGATAAGCTCATAGAAACAGCACCTTTTAAAGCTACTGGTGTACCATAAGTGATAGCTCCACCTGCACCAACTGTAATTGGTGCGTAGTAACAGTTCTTGAAGCCAAATTTTACTTTATTAGCCATTTTCGTTTCCTCCTTCTTTGTATCCAATTGTATATACAACTTGGTACATCTTTTCATCGTTTATATATTCTTCACTTTCAACATTAAAAAAGATGTCCGCATTAGTTAGCAAAGCTTCAAGGCTCGCTTCTAATACGACATCTTTGTATTCAGTGTAGAGTTCTATGTAATAATTATTTATTATTGCGTATACTTGGTTGTCAGCTCCATAGTTATTTTGTGAGTATCTTCTAAACACAACAAATGGTGGTGTGGTAGGTGTGTTAAAATGATCATAAGCAACAGGTATATTAAGTTGCTCTAACAATTCTTTTAAAGCTTGCATTGTTCTATTCTCTCCTTTAGTTCATTAGCAAAATGCTCGGTTACATATTTTTGCCCATACTCAACATGAGGGTAGGCTCTTGTCCTTGTAGTTCCGTTTCGTGTAACGTGTCCAAACTCAAGTAAGTGTGTTAACCTATAATGCGGTTTTTTAACATACCAAAGTTTTTTCTTGCTTCGTTTGGTGTCAAATTCATCGGTTAATGCTATGCTTTGTGAGTAAACTTTATCATGAAAAGTTATGTGTGCTTTGGTTTCTTCAACTGTCTTTTCAGCTACGTCATCAATAACATCTTTCATAACTTCGGTGTACTCATCTGTAGCTAACTCTAAATACTCTGTTATAGTGCTTGCTAATTCATCTGGTTTAATTGTTTTGTTCATTTATACCACTTCGCCTCTCACAAACAAGTGCAATTTCCTCGTTGTTTACTAGGTCTACTCTTATTATTGAGTATCTATTATTCATGTACTCTAGCTCTGGCTCGTCATTATAGTTTAAGTCGCTTATGCGTAGCCTCAATGTAGGCTTTAAACCTTGCTGTGCTGCATTGTAAAACTCACTTTGATAGACATCTTCTATGTCTATGATAGGTATTTCGGTGTAGTTTTCTTGTAGCTTTTGGTTGCCTATTGCATCTATGGTGTATTGCTTTGTTATCAGTTTAGTCGTCAAGTCCTTCATCTACTACTACCTCCTTGTAGCCTTTGCTTAAAGATAGCTCACTTAAGAATAATTGATAGGCTTCCAAAAACTTGGCTTTTTCATCTGGGTTAGATATTCCAAAATTAGCTTTGACATAAGTCATTAAAGCATTTTGCACAAGCTTGTTTGAGGTATCTACCTCTACACCTGCTCTTTGCATATCTAATATCCCAGCATCAATTATCATTTGTAATGATGTATCTTTTGCGGTAGCAGTTGCAACAATTCCTAATGTTTCCTTTGCAAGTGCTAGTAAGTTTACTTCGTTTTCTTCTGCCATATCAATTATCCCCTTTTATTTCAAACTATATAGAAGCTGGTGTAAATTGTCCGTAAGCAAATGCTCCAGCTTTTGCTCCACCATCACATACTTGGTATGCACCATAAATAACAGTACGTTTTGGCATATTTATATCTCTGTCAATTCTAATATCTTCTTGCTCGTTCCAAACATAGTTTCTCATGTTACCAACAACTAGGTCATTGTTAGCTAGGTATGGATCTTCTTCAATTCCAGCTGGTAAGCCCATTAAAAATGGGTAGTTGCCTTCGTCATTTTTGTAGTATCTAATAGCATCTGCAACTGCTGGAGAGATATATACTCTTGCTCCTTGTTTTGCTTTGTCGCTTAATGATGCTTTTGCATCAGCAATTGTGTCAATAGGTGTGTCGCCTGTTGTAACTGCTACAAGTCCGTTTGTTAAACCTGTTGGCTCATTGTATGCAGCACCTCTACCATAGATGATAGCTTTAACTTTAGCTTTGTACATTTTTTCGTATAATTCATCAATGATCCAGTCTAATAGTCCTTCTGGTGTCATTTGGTCTACTTTCCATGTAATTTCAATGTTTTTAGCTAGTTCTCTACCTGTTAATGTGATAGCTTTATGCTCTTGACCTTCGTTAGCAGTTGGTACTAATTCAACATACCAAGCTGCATCATCTCCAGCAAACAAGTAAGGTACGTTAACATTTCCGTTTACTCTTAATTTTCTAACATCTCTGTAGATAGGGCTTTCTGCGTTAGCTCTTTCTTCAAGTTCAATTCTTACACTTGTTGGAATATACAAGCCTAGGTTGTTTATACCTTGTGTGCTTGCATCAGCTTCAACATAAGTTGTTGCTGTTGTTCCTACTGCATCTCCTAATGCTCTTGTTTCTTCTTCTGTTAGGTCTTTGCCTAAAATTCTTTTAGCAAATGCTCTTGCTTCAATATCGTATTTGTTCATTGTTCTTTCCTCCTTAACATTTCCAATAGGTATTATTTCTTCGCTACCTACTCTTATTAGTTTTCTTTCTTCTTCTGCCTTTTCTTCCTCAACTTCAGCTTCTACTTCTTCAGTTACTTCATCGCCAGCATCTTCAGTAACTTCGTTTTCAGCTTCTGGAGGTAGTTCTTGCTCTGGCACTTCTGCGTTTACTTCTTCAACTTCGTTTCTTAACTCCTCAAGTTCTTCGGTTGTATTTGCATCTTGTATTTTGCCTGCAAGTTCTTTTTTTCTTTCTTCAATTTCTTGTGCAGTCATTGTTGCACCTCCTTAAATTAAATAGGCTCTCCAGCCTTTTATAATAATTGCTATTTTGTTTCTACCAACAAAAAAGACAAGCTCTCCAGCTTGCCCTTTCGCATATTATAAACTCAATAACATCAATAGTTTTTCTTTTTCTAGCTTTAAGTTGTGGTATTGTTCATGCTCTTTGTCTACTGCTTCTTTGCTTCTTGCATATACTTCGGTTTGTTCATAGGCTGGTACATCAACAACACTTACGTCAAATAGCCTTGATATTTTCTTAATGTGTCTTACATCTTCGCCATCTACTGTGTCCCAGTTTGCATCTTCTACTATAAACGCAAAACTCATTTTGTCTAATAGTCCAGCTTGTATTGACTTGTAAATATCTCTGTTGCTTTGTGTGTCAATTAGTTCTGCATATACTTTTAAGCCGTGGTCGTCTACTGTTAATTGTAGACTTTTATTTCTTGTTCTTGCCATTATAAGTGTAGTGTCCTCGTGGTTGTACTTAAGGCATACATCACTCATGTCAGCACCATCTAAAGCACCTTTGTCAATTACTTCTATAAAGCCTATGTCTGTTGGCTCATCAAATACTACTGCGTAGCCTTGAATTATCATTTTTTCATCTTCAGCAGCTCTTACTTCACTTAACCTAACTTCTTTAATTTTCTTTTCCATTAGTTTTCGCCTCCTGTTTGGTATTCATCAGCTTTGTCAGTGCTTATATAATTAAGCGACTGTAATATCTTTTGCCCTTCCTCGCCTCCGTATTGGTGGCAAGTCTAGTATCTCTAATGCTTGGTCTTTTGTTAATATTCCATAAGGTAGTACCTGTTGGAATAACTTTATCTTTTTGTCTAGTGCTTGGTATTGTAACCTATTAGCAGTAAATACTATTTTGTGTCCTTCTCTTATTGCCTCGTCACTAAATATTTTGTTAGTAAACTCGTAGCTCATTTGTATTGCTCTTGGCTCAATTACACCTTCGTAAAATGCGTTCCACTCATCATCAGTAAAATGGTTTCTTACTACGTTCTCACTTATGCCGAAGTAGTCATAGATGTTGTAGTTGACTTGTTCCATCTGTGCTTTGTCTAGTGTTATTGGTTTTAAATTTAATGGCTCAAATTCAGCTTTAGCATCAAGTGAAGCAATACCAGATGTGTTCTCCATACTTAAAAAGTCCTTTACAAAAGCATCTTTATTTTCCTTGATGTCCTTTGGCTTTAGCATTGTGTTTGTAAATTTCAAAATACCTTTTAAGTTGTTTGAAGTCCTAATTGCGTTTTTAATGCCTTCGCTTGTGGTTAATGCTGTTTCTAGATCAGTTTTAAGTATCCTGTTAGAAGTTCCGTAAATATCGTGCTTGTTATAAAATAGCCTTAAGTGTATAAGTTCCAAGTAAGGTATTGTGTATGTCTTGCCGTTTATAAACTGGAATTGTAAGTATGTCTTGTTATCTTTACCTTGTAGCAAGTCATAACTTACTGCAAGCACTGGATAAAATGCCTCTATAAGTCCTTCTCTATTCTTCTGGATAAACACAAATGCGTTACTATCCGTATAAAGCATAGATATTGTCTTATACAAAAAGTCGTAAGTGTTCATAATAGGGTTAGGTCTATGTTGTAACAAGTAGTTAATATCTCCATCAATAAGCCTGCCCATATTGTTTTGTATATGTCTTGGTATTAACTTTGCACAGTGCGTTGCAATTCTATCAATGCAAGTTCTCGCTACCTTACTGTCGTAGATGTTCTCGCTTGCTGTACTAAAATATGGGTTGTAACTATTAAGCATCTCTAACTGTGTTTTTGTTACTGTGTCCTCGCCTTTCTTGTTTCCAAAAATGGTATTAAAAATGTTTCGCTTTTCCACTTTTGTTTCACTCTCCTTGTAGTGTCAAATAGTCGTTCATTTTCTCAAATAAAACGCAGTAAGCTATTATCAAACTTACTGCTCCATCTATCCTTGCTGTTTGTTTTCTGCCGTTTCATCGGTCTTATGTTATCGTTTTCATCTCTTTTTATCTCGGTGTTTGTTAAGCACCACTTTGTTACTGGGTTGTTGTTATAGTTTACCTTCTTTTCAATTAGGTCGGCTTGTAGCTGCTTCATTGGGTTTGACATTGTTCTTGCACCTTGTCTTACTTCTATCATCTCAAAGCCTACTGACTTCATCTCGTCTATCCAGTAGTTACTATTCCAAGGATCATATCCAATAAATGCGGTTGATATTTCATACTCGCTATTTAGCTTCAAGTACCACTCTGTAACATCACTGTAATTTACCTTTGCACCTTCACAAACTGTTACAAGTCCTTTTTGCTCCCAGATGTCATAAGGTATTTTGTCCTCGGTTATCTTTCTTGCTAGGTGTTCGCTTGGTATGAAGTATTGTTGCATTACGTACTTGATGCCACCTTTGAAAATTAAACAGGTTGCACACGTTAAGTCGGTTGTGCTTGATAAGTCTACACCACCTATTGCGTAGCTATCATATACTTGCTCTGGCTCAAAGGTTGCTTCGTTGTTTGCTATCTCGTAAGATAGCCACCTTGTGTTTTCAGTCATCCTAATATTGAAGTCTTTGCATAACAAGTTGCTTAACTCGGTTGGGTTGTTTAATGCTCTTTGCACTTTATCTCTAATGTCTTTTATGTTTTTAACTGTTCCTAGTCCGTGGGTTTGCTTTTTGCCAGCTCTCCTCATTTGTCCACTCATCTACGTTGTCTAGCTCGTAAATAACTGGCAAAACAGTTTCATCAATTATCTTGCCACTTATCAGCTTTTCTGCGTATTCATACTCATTGTCAAATACGTTTTCTCTTATTACTCCCATTGTAGATGTTTCAAGTAGCATTGGTTGTTCTCTAGCACTCATACTATCAAACATTACGTCTAGTAAGTTTTTGTCTTTCCATGCGTGTACTTCATCAGCTATTACAAAGTGTGAGTTCAAGCCATCTAAACTATCACTCGCACTTGCTAGTGCTTTAAATACACTCTCGGTTTCATCAAAAAAGATGCCGTTAATTCTACATCTGCATACCTCGTTTAGATCTGGCGACTTCTTTATCATCTTTTTGCTTTCTTCCCAGACTATCTTTGCTTGGTCTTTCATTGTTGCTACTGCGTATACTTCAGCACCATCTTCGCCATCTTTCGTTAGCATATACAAAGCTAAACTTGAAGCTAGTGTAGACTTTCCGTTTTTTCTGCCTACAAATAGTATGCCCTTTTTGTATTTTCTTATTCCTGTTTCTTCATCAACAAAGCCAAATAATGCCTCTATAAAAGCCTTTTGCCATAGCTCTAGCTTTACAGGTTTACCAGCCCATTTGCCTTTACTATGTTTGCAAAATAACTCTATAAACTTTATCGGTCTTGTGCCTCTTTCTTCATCAAATTTAAAAGTATGCGTTTCAGTTTCTTCAGTGCCATAGTTATACACATTTACTGTCTTTGGGTGTTCTATGTCATCAACTAGCTTTTTGTAAATAGTTGTTACTTTTCTATTAACTTTCTCTGGGTTTTCTTTTATCCAGTTGTAATATTCTTCAATATACACTTTAAAACTCCTTAAAAGCATCAGTCTTTTTTGGCTCTGCTGGTAGCATATCATTTAATTGCTTAATTACTGTTGTGTAGTTCTTTATCGTTGTGTTGTATGCTTGCAAAGCAGGGTTTGCTCTGTCTATGTCATAATTTCCTTGGCACATCTTCGTTACAACTCCGCCTGCTATTATTTCCTTTTGCAAGTCTGCAAGTGTATTTTCCATAAATACAGCCTTGTCTAATAGTGCTATGCCTAAAGCATTATCTTTCAATTGTTCTCTTAATATGTTCAAGTCATTTACTTTAGCTTTCGCCATTTTTCACAAGCTCCTTTTCATAAAAA
>JAEIGA010013477.1_pt1 | contig 12442 bp, 11 predicted proteins | sample 9270691 | NCBI WGS metagenome assembly JAEIGA01 (sample SAMN17057246, study PRJNA624740) | gut metagenome | biome: biome; isolation source: fecal sample | host: Bos grunniens | place: China: Xizang | collected 2019
AGGTCGTTGATAGCTACGATCTCATAACCCTCTGCGCCGAACATCTGACGGAATGCGAGACGACCGATACGGCCGAATCCGTTAATGGCAACTTTTACTGACATTTTAATGTCCTCCATATTATTAAATTATTTTTTACGTTCTTTGCGGAATGTATCCGGGACTGCCTCGGTCAGTACGATCTGGTCTATACGAGAACGGAAGCCGGAAGAAAAGTCCTTCTAGAAGGAAGGATCTTTGCCTTTGCGAACATCCAGGAACTCTGTGCGAGGAAAAGCCGGATGAGGAGCCCTCTGGAATGACGGAAAACCGCGGATGTTTTCCGTAATGTGCTTGTAATTACGGCGCTGAACGCTTATAATTATCATGGTTTAATACCGATATAACTCAATTCTATGAAGGAGAATTTTGTCACATGGTAAAAGTTGCTATCAATGGTTTCGGACGCATCGGCCGTCTCGCATTCCGTCAGATGTTCGGCGCCGAGGGCTATGATGTCGTTGCGATCAACGACCTGACCAGCCCCAAGATGCTGGCCAACCTGCTGAAGTATGACTCTGCGCAGGGCGGCTATTGCGGCGTTTTCGGCGAGAACAAGCACACCGTCAGCTCCAAGGAGCCCGAGTATGAGGAAGACGGCAAAACCGTAAAGGTCCCCGGCTCCATCACTGTTGATGGCACCAAGATCGAGATCCTCGCTGAGAAGGATCCCGCAAACCTTCCCTGGAAGGAAATCGGCGTAGACGTAGTTCTCGAGTGCACCGGTTTCTTCGCATCCAAGGCAAAGAGCCAGGCTCACATCGACGCCGGCGCCAAGAAGGTCGTCATTTCCGCTCCCGCCGGCAACGACCTGCCCACCATCGTCTACAACGTCAACCATCAGACCCTGAAGGCTGAGGACACCATCATCTCCGCCGCTTCCTGCACCACCAACTGCCTGGCTCCCATGGCTAAGGCCCTGAACGATCTGGCCCCCATCAAGTCCGGTATCATGTGCACCATCCACGCCTACACCGGCGATCAGATGATCCTGGACGGCCCCCACAAGAAGGGTGACCTGCAGCGCGCCCGCGCCGGCGCCGCCAACATCGTGCCCAACAGCACCGGTGCGGCGAAGGCCATCGGTCTCGTTATCCCCGAGCTCAACGGCAAGCTCATCGGCTCCGCCCAGCGCGTGCCCGTAGCCACCGGCTCCACCACCATCCTGGTGGCCGTCGTCAAGGGCAAGGACATCACCAAGGAAGCCGTCAACGCGGCCATGAAGGCCCAGGAGAGCGAGTCCTTCGGCTACACCACCGAGAAGCTGGTCTCCTCCGACATCATCGGCATGACCTACGGCTCCCTGTTCGATGCCAACCAGACCATGGTCCAGAAGATCGACAAGGACACCTATCAGGTCCAGGTCGTGTCCTGGTACGACAACGAGAACTCCTACACCTCCCAGATGGTCCGCACCATCAAGTACTTCGCGGAGCTGTAATTCTCAACGACAAACAGAAAGGAACGGGACGAACCCGTTCCTTTTTTGTTGTATAGTGAAACCACTTATCCAACGAATGGTTTTACTATACAAAAACAGCCGCCGGATAGTCCGGCGGCTGTTGGCGTTAAGATCGGTTTATTTCTTCTTGGACGGGATCTCCTGCGCCTCGTCCGCGAAGTCGGCGGCCACCTCCACCTCGTCCTGATAGTCGGAGAAGTCGAAGGCCCCCTTGGGCATGGAGGGGCGAACGGGACCCTTGGAGCTGTTCTTCTTCTGGTAGTTCTTCTTCTGCAGATCCTTGTCAGTCATCTTGTTGATGAAGATGAACAGGGCGAGGACCACCACCAGGGAGACGCCCAGGCCGACGAAGTTCAAAATGCGGGCGGTCTGGTAGGGGATGAAGCTCACGAAGGAATACTTTTCGTCCAGGGTGTAGGTGGTGCCGGTGTACTTGTAGGGCAGCTCGGAGGTGTCCACGGGGGCGCACATGCTGCCGCCGGAGGACTCCGTGGGGATCAGGATCTCGATCATCTCGTCGGTGGGATGGGACTCCCCGGCAGGGTGCACCTTTTCGTCCGCGCCCAGATAGTCCTCGGTGAACTCATAGTAGTTGGTCTGGACATAGGCCACCTTCTCCACGAAGTTGAAGAAGGCCATGAGGAGCACGATCACCATCATGACGGCGTACAGGATCCGCAGCCACTTCTTATAGGTGCCGATCTTGTCCTTCTTGATGTTCTCCACGGCCATGAGCTTGCCTTTTCCGGTGAACACGGAGTAGGCCAGGAACACGGCGATGACCACCATCAGCAGAGAGAAAAACATAGGTATACCTCCTTACAGTTTCTTGAGCTTTGCGCCCTGGCGGGAGTCCTCGATGGCGTATCCAAGGGCCTTGAGCTGGTCTCGGATCTCGTCGGCACGGGCGTAGTTCTTCGCCTTGCGGGCTTCCTGCCGTTCGTCCAGCAGGGCCAGGACCTCCGCGGGAAACTCTTCGCCGGTCTTGCGGGGCATGAGCCCCAGCACGTCCATGAGCTCGGTGTAGGTCTTCGTGACCGCTTCCACAGCGCTTTTCGTCCGGGGCACGCTCACGAAGGTGTTGGCGGCCCGGGCAAGATCGAACAGAACGCCCAGGGCGTCCGCCGTGTTCAGATCGTCGTCCATGGCCTCGTTGAACCGGGCCCGGTAGCCCTCCAGGCTGTCCAGGAAAGCCTGCTCATCCTCGGCAGGCTCCTCGGTGACAGGCGCCTCCTTAAGCCGGTCCAGGGCCGTCCTGAGCCGCTGCAGGGCCACGGCGGCCTGCTGGATGAGGTCTCGGGAGAAGTTGATGGGGTTCCGGTACTGGACGCTGAGCATGAACAGCCGCACCACGTCCAGGTCGTACTCCTTGGCGATGTCCCGAACGGTGAAGAAGTTGCCCAGGGATTTGCTCATCTTCTGGTTGTCCACGTTGATGAAACCGTTGTGCATCCAGTAGTGAGCAAAGGGCTTGCCCGTGGCGGCCTCGGACTGAGCGATCTCGTTCTCGTGGTGGGGGAAGATAAGGTCCTGTCCGCCGCCGTGGATGTCGAAGCTCTGACCGAGGATCGACATGGACATGGCGGAGCACTCGATATGCCAGCCGGGACGGCCCATGCCCCAGGGGGAGGGCCATGCGGGCTCACCGGGCTTCTGCCCCTTCCAGAGGGCGAAGTCCAGGGGGTCCTGCTTCTCTTCGGTGGGGTCCACCCGAGCCCCGTTCTCAAGATCATCGATGTTCTGCCCGCTGAGCTTGCCGTAGCCGGGCCAGCTGCGCACGGAGAAGTACACGTCCCCGTTGGGGGTGGGGTAGGCGTGGCCCTTTTCAACGAGGGTCTGGACCAGATCGATGATGTCCTGGATATGCTCCGTAGCCCGGGGGTTCACAGTGGCCCGCTTCACGCCAAGGGCGTCGGCGTCGGCGTAGTATTCCTTAATGAACCTGTCGCCCAGCTCCTTGACGGTGATGCTCTCCTCGTTGGCCCGGCGGATCATCTTGTCGTCGATATCGGTGAAGTTCTGGACGAAGGTGACCTGATAGCCCCGGTATTCGAGATACCGGCGCAGGGTGTCGAACACGATGAAGGGGCGTGCGTTGCCGATATGGAAGAAGTTGTACACCGTGGGCCCGCAGGCGTACATGGAGACCTTGCCCTCCTGCAGCGGCACGAACAGCTCCTTCTTGCGGGTCATGGTATTGTAGATATACATGGATAGCTCCCTTTCCTTGCTGTCAAATTTAGAAAATTATATGAAATTTGCTTTAGGTTGTCAATCCGAATTTGACTTATGGCGGGAAGGATAGTACAATACAGAATATACTAAGAAGGAATACAGGGACCGGACCGCGCACAGCGCACATAAATGAAGTAAAAAAGGAGTTTTGGATGAAACGCAGGATACTGTCTTTGATCATGGTGGTCATGCTTCTGCTGCCAGCGGCATTCTCCATGGCGGCGACCACTCCGGTGACCATCACCTCGGATGATATTCAGGGAAGCGTAGGCGACACGGTGACGGTCGCCATCAACATCGCCATCGAAGCGCCCAAGCTGGGGCAGACCATGGATTCCCTGCAGTTCGTGCTGGAGTATGACAGCGCGGCGCTGGAGTATTTGGGCATCCAGGAGTTCTCCCAGGACAAGATCAAGATCCTGGGTTCCCAGTATATGTGCAACGTGACCACCAAGGCCGGTGCGGTGGCGTTCGCCGCGGCCGCCAACGGCGGCGCTACGGGCAGCGGCGTCCTGATGCACGTGCAGTTCAGGATCCTGTCCGCCGTCAGCACCATGCTGGTATTGAAGAAGGTATCCTATTCCTTCGTGACCACCAGCTCCGGCAGCCAGCGGGGGTATACGGGCGGCACCATCAATCTGGGCCGGATCACCGGTCAGAGCGTGCCCACCACCGTTGCGCCTGTAGATAATACGCCTGAACCGCAGTCCTCTGTAGAACCGTCCGCGCTGCCCACGGACGAACCCCGGTTCCCGGTGACGGAGGTCACTCTGGCGCCCGGGGCCAATCCCACGGCCGAGCCGGAGGAGGGGGACAACGACGTGCTGGCGTATATCGTGTTCGGCCTGTTCATCGTGGTGGCCATCATGATCTGCGTGGTCGTGACGTTGATGATCGTCCGCCGGGGCAAGAAGAAGGCTCAGGAAGACTTCTTCGACGACGAGGACGAATACGACGAGGACGATCGGTACGACGACCGGTACGACGATCAGTACGAGGAGGACGACCGGGCGTATCGCAGAGGGTACGCGGAGGCGAAGGAGAAGCCCCAGCCCAAGAAAAAGAAGAAGTACGTGGAGTACGACGACGAGGACGAACCGCCTATCGAGATCGTCCGCACCAGCAAGAAATCCGGCAATACCACGACCACGAAGAAGAAGCCCAAGAACAGGGACTACTAAAAAGAAAAGGTGACGGTCATTTGACCGTCACCTTTTTTCCGTCTGTATACAGATGTATATCTCCGTCTATCGTTCGCAGCGTCCTGATTTCCATGGTGCTGAGGGCATCCAGGGTCTTATTATCAGCCGGATTCTTGCTGGAATCGGTGACGATGGCGTAGGAGGGGAGGGACAGGGCCAGCAGTGCCGTGATGTTCTTCTGCCACTTGCCGTGACAGGGGATCTTGATCACGTCGCAACCAAGCTCGATGCCGCCATAGCAAAGGTCCTTGAGCCAGCCGCCCTCCGCGTCCGCCAGAAACAGCAGCCGAACCTGGTCGAAGGCAATGGCGGTCACCAGGGACATCTGGTTGTCGTTCTCCTTCTCAGGGTCATAGGCTTTGGTGGAGGTATACACCGTGAATTTGGCTTTGCCCAGCTCAAAGGCGGCGTCGGCGGACAGGCGCTCGGCAGGGATGCCGTGTTCGGCAAACGATCCCTCCATAGCCCGATAGAAATCGCTGTCCCGAACGTAATCGGGCAACACGACCCGTTCGATGGGGAAGGCGTCGGCGATCTCGGGAAAGCCGCCGATATGGTCCCTGTCGAAATGGGTCAGGATCACCAGGTCCAGCTTTTCGACCCGGAGGTTTTTCAGCTCCCTGACGATATCGTCCCCGTCGTCGTCCTCGCCCGTGTCGATGAGCACGTTGATCCCGTCGAAGGACAGCAGGGAACAATCTGCTTTCCCGATGGAGAAGGTATAGATGTCCATGCCGCTCTCGGGGGCGGGGGTGCAGCCGGCCAATGTGGTCAGACAGAGCAAAATGGTAAGGATCGTTTTCATATCCTCAGTGTATATAATAATGGCGGACTTGGCAAGTGAAAGTGCGGTGAACTTTTCAGGATCTGAAAAATTCATATCCGGTTCATGGACGGCGGGCCGTCAAGATGATATACTGTGCAACAGATCAAAACAGCAGGAGGCAGGATATGGAAGAATACAGCCAGGCAGACGCACGGACCTACATCGCCGATAAGTTTGCTCAGCAGGGGGATTTCAACATCCTTCCCAAGGACATCTTTGAGAAGATGCTGGACAAGGTGATGGAGCTGGACGAAGCGTACATGGCGGAAGCGGGCGTCAACGACGGCGCGGTCTACGACGACGACAAGGCCTTCGAATACATGATGGAGAAACTGCAGGCATCGTTCCCGGAGCAGAAGATGTACGTCATGCGGTTCGTGGAGGATTACATGGAGTACGACGAGGCGTACCTTGAGAGCGCGGGCCTCATCGACTGGGAATAAAACAAGGGGAAAGGTACATGGGCACCCTGAAGCGATTGGGCGTATTCGACAGCGGCCTGGGCGGGTTGACCGTCCTCAACGAGATCTGCAAATACAACACGGGATTGGACGTGGTCTATTTCGGAGACACGGCCCGGGTCCCCTACGGCTCCCGCACGGTGGAGACCATCACCCGGTACGCCGAGCAGGACGTGCGCTTTCTCCTCTCCCAAGGGGTGGAAGCCATTTTGATCGCCTGCGGCACGGTGAGCACCAACTGTCTCCCTGGGCTGAAAGGAAAGTTCGACTTGCCCATCGTGGGCGTCATCGACGCGGGCTGTGAAGCGGCCCTGGCAGCGTCCAAATCAAAGCGCATCGGCGTCATCGGCACCCGGGCAACGGTCAATTCAAAGGCCTATGAGCGGCGCATTCTGGAGCTCTGCCCTGAGGCGAATACCTGGGGCGTGGAGTGCCCTCTGTTCGTACCGCTCATTGAAAACGGCTTTGCTCCCGACGACCCCATCACCCAAATGACGGTGGAACGATACCTCTCCGAGTTCAGGGATACCGGCGTAGACACCATCATCATGGGATGCACCCACTATCCATTTTTAGCCAGCACCCTGGAAAAACACATGCCCGAGGTCACCTTCATCAACGTGGGCAAAGCCCTGTCCCATGGGCTTCGGACTCACTTCGATCTCCCTGGGAGCGGCAATCCCAACCACGTATCCTACTTCGTCAGCGACGAGGATACCGGCTTTTTGGACATCGCCCGCAGATATCTGGACGCGGTGTCCGCCGAGAACGTACAGAAGGTGAACATAGATCAATTCTGACGCGCATACCCCCGAACCCGGCCGCATATACATGAGCAAAGGTCAGGGATCGGGGGAAGCGCATGAAGCAAGATCGAAAGGAAAGAGCCTGTTTGTACGGACGGTACATGGTGCAGAACGGAGCCACGGTGCGGGAGACCGCCCATTTCTACGGCACCTCTAAGTCCACGGTCCATAAACTGGTCACGGGACGGCTCAAACAGGCCGATCCGGCCCTCTATGCCCGGGTGCGCCAGGTGCTGGACACCAACAAGGCCGAGCGCCACATTCGGGGCGGTCTGGCGACCAGAGAGAAGTATATGCACGAAAAAGAGGGGCAATAGTTATCTTGTTGAACAGGCGACGCAGGCCGCGTACACATGAAGTGCGCCGGCCTTTTTTAATGCGCGAGCGCACTCGGAGAGGGTGGTGCCGCTGGTGATCACGTCGTCGATCAGGACGATGGACCTGCCGGCACACTCCGGAGCCGCCCGAAAGGCGCCCTTCAACCTTCGATTGTTGCGGCGCTGTTTTCCGGACCGCATCTTCTGCTGGGGCGTGTGACGGATGCGGACCAGCAGATCCGGACAGATGGGAATTCCAAAACGGGAGGACACGTATTCGGACAAAAGGTAGCTTTGGTTGTACGTGCGCCGGTATTCCCGCCACCAGTGGAGCGGCACGGGCAGCAGCAGTTCCGCGTTCCATTCCTCTGGAATGGAGATGAACTGAGCGAGGAAGGGGGCATAATCCCTTCGCTCCATGTTTTTGAAGCGATAAAAGACGCTGCTGAGGGCGTCGCAATACTGTATGCCTATGGACAATCCGTCCAGACCGACGGGCGGGGCGGGGGAGATGGCCAGCTTCAGGGCTCGACGACAGTCGTCACAGAGGCCGTCCTCAGCGGTGGGCCACTCTCGATCGCAGAGATAGCATTGATGATTGGGCGGCGCGATCAGGGAAACGAGCAGCTCTTCGACCCGTTCCATGCTATACCTCCTGCAGCCGAATGGACAGGGAGGTGTACCGGCGCCGGGACTGTACGGTGCGCACCATGCGGGCTACGGTGTCCTTGTGCCCCAGGCAGTAGACCATGGCCTTGGCCCGGGTGACGGCGGTATAGAGCAGGTTTCGATTCAGCAGCATGGCCGGGCCGCCGGCGAGGGGCAGCAGCACCGTGGGAAATTCGCTGCCCTGGCTCTTGTGGATGCTGATGCAGTAGGCAAGATCCAGCTCGTCGCTCTGGGTGAAGGTGTACTCCGCCAGCCGCCCGTCGTCGAAGAGCACGTGGAGGGTACGATTGAGATTGTCCAGCCGATACAGGGTGCCCAGGTCCCCGTTGAAGACGCCGGTCCCCTCCTGCATAAGGCCGTTCTTTTCCTGACGGTACCAGGTGACCTTATAATCATTCTTGATCTGCATGATCTTGTCGCCCTGACGGAAGATGGTCTCCCCGAAGATATGCTCGGGCTTGTCCTCGGCGGCCGGGTTCAGCGTCGCCTGCAGCACCCGGTTCAGGTTCTCCACACCCAGCATCCCCTTCTTCATGGGAGATAGGACCTGCACGTCCATGAGGGGCTCAGAGGTGCCCAAGCGTACACATTCCTTCAAGCACAGGTCCCGTACCCGCTCCAAAATGCGCTCGGGGGGCAGGATCTCCTCAAAGATGAAGTCGGAGTCCTCGCTGCTCAAAATGGGCATCTGTCCCTGATTGATCCGGTGGGCGTTGGTGATGATGCGGCTCTGGGCGGCCTGACGGAAGATCTCCGTGAGCCGAATGACCGGCAGCCGACCGCTGTCCATGCAGTCCCGGAGCACGTCGCCGCAGCCCACGGGAGGGAGCTGATCCGCGTCTCCCACCATTAGTAGCCTGGTTCCTCGAGGCAAGGCGTTCAACAGGGCGTGCATCAGCGGCACGTCCACCATGCTCATCTCGTCCACGATGACCAGATCATACACGAGGGGATTGTCCTTGTTCCGGACGAATCCCTCCTGGGGGTTGTATTCAAGGAGCCGGTGGATGGTCTTGGCGTCGGAACCGGTGGCCTCCGTCATGCGCTTCGCCGCCCGGCCCGTGGGGGCTGCCAGGGCGAAGGTCATGCCCATGCCTGCAAAGGCGTGGGTGATGCAACGGATGATGGTGGTCTTGCCGGTGCCGGGTCCGCCGGTGATGATCATGACCCCGGCGTCCAAGGCGCGGCTCACCGCCGTCCGCTGGCTTTCGGAGAGCGTGAGGCCCAATTCCTTCTCATACTGGGCCACGTCCCAGAAGGGATTGGCAACCGGCGGCTCGGAGAGCTGGATGAGCTTCTGGGCGATGGCGGACTCCATGCGGGCCACAAAGGGCTGGAAGATCCCCCGCTGCTCGCCCACGAACTGCTCTATGAGGGTCCCCTCGGCGATCATGGCGTCTACGGCGTCGGAGAGAAGCTCCTGGTCCACGCTCAAAAGGCCGCTTGCTTTTATGATAAGCTTATCGTATGGAAGATAGGTGTGCCCATACTCCGTCCGGGCGTCCTGCAGGGCATACTTGATACCGGCGAACAGGCGGGCGGCGGAGTTGGTCTCAAAGCCGGCCACCCGCTGGGCGATGGCGTCTGCGGTCATGAAACCGATGCCGTCGATGTCGTCGATGAGCTGGTAGGGGTTCTCCTGGACCTTGGCGAGGGCCAGATCTCCGTAGGTCTTGTACATGCGGTAGGCCTGGTTCACCGTGATGCCGTAGGGGGCGAGGGCCATGAGGATGTCCCGCATGGACCGGTTCTCGTTGAAGGATTCTATGATCATGGCCAGCTTCTTTCGGCCGATGCCGGATACCTCCAAAAGGCGCTCCGGCTCGTTCTGCATGATCTGCAGGGTGTCCATGCCGAATCGGTCCACGATGAGGCGGGCCATTGCGGGACCGATGCCCTTGATGGTGCCGCCGGAAAGATAGTTTTCAATAGCAAGCTGTGTGGAAGGAGCCAGGGTCTCGGCGAAGGTGACGGCGAACTGCTGACCGTACTTCGGGTGATACGTAAGGGTGCCTTCCGCCCGGAGCTGTTCCCCGGCGGAGGCGAGGGGGAGCGTGCCGCACAGGGTCATGAACCCATCCGCCGTTTCCGTGCGCAGGGAAAGAACGGTGTACCCGTTGTCGGTGTTCCGGTATATGATCCTGTCGACGACGCCTGAGATCTCCATATCACTCCAAAAGCTGTATCAGCGATCCCGCCAGGACCGCGGCCACATAGCAGGCGGCCAGGATGGCGGCATAAGTCCTGATGCCCCGCTTACCCCGCAAGAGGGCGAGGATGCCCAGCCCGGCGGCGGAGGAGAGGCCCGCCACCACCGCGCCGAAGCTGATGAGGTCGGAGAGGTACAGCTCCACCAGCACCACGGACACGGCGCAGTTGGGGATGAACCCGAACAGGGCGGCCAGGAAGGGCTGGAAGGCCCCGGTCAGTAAAAACTTTTGTACGCTCTCCTTGGGTACGTTCTCCATGACGAATGTGAGGACGATGGACACGATGAACAGAGCGATCCATACCTCGATGGTGCGCTTGAGGGACTCCCGGAGGAGCTCGCCTATGGAGCTCTCCTTGATATGGCACTCATGCTCGATGTTCTTTTTGGCGAAGCTCTGGTGCTGCTGTTCCCGCTTCCAGATGAAGTCCAGGGTGTACCCAGCCACAACGGCCAGGATCACCTTCACCAGCAGCAGCTTCCAGATGACGGGCAACGCGCTCCGGTGGGAGAGGAGCACGGGCAGGGCTTCATCGGAGGTGGAGAGGAACACGGCTACCAGCGTTCCCGCGGTGACGATGCCGCCGTTGAAGAGGTGGGCGCAGGACACGCTGAACCCGCACTGAGGTACGCAGCCGATGAGGGCGCCCCACAGGGGGCCCGTCTTTTCGGCCCGCTCCACCCGGCGGAGGAACTTCTCCCCGGCCCGATGCTCCAGATATTCAATAAAGAAGAAGGTCAAAAACAGGATGGGGAAGAGGATCAGGCAATCCTCATAGAATACGTCCCATACCAGTTCCAGAAACGCCATATCCGATCCTTTCAAAATAGGCCCGCCGGTGGGGGCGGGCTTGGGTACTGATCCTCGTCAGAATTCCAGCTTGCTCTCGATATAGCTCTTGAGCTCGGCGATAGGCAGCCGCACCTGCTCCATGGTGTCCCGATCCCGGACGGTGACGCAGCCGTCATTCTCGGAGTCGAAGTCGTAGGTGATGCACATGGGCGTGCCGATCTCGTCCTCACGGCGATAGCGCTTGCCGATGGAGCCGGTCTCGTCGTAGTCCACGGAGAAGTACTTGGAAAGCTCCGCATGGATGGCGGAGGCCTTCTCGCCCAGCTTTTTGCTCAGCGGCAGCACCGCCGCCTTGAAGGGAGCGAGGGCCGGGTGCAGGTGCAGCACCACCCGGGTGTCGCCCTTATCCAGCTCCTGCTCCTCGTAGGCGTTGCAGAGGATAGCGAGGAACGTGCGCTCCACGCCCAGGGAGGGCTCGATGACGTAGGGGATGTACCGGACGTTCTTCTCCGGGTCGAAGTAACTCAGATCCTTGCCGGAAGTGTTGATGTGCTGGGTCAGGTCGTAATCCGTCCGATCCGCCACGCCCCAGAGCTCGCCCCAGCCGAAGGGGAAGCGGAACTCGAAGTCCGTTGTGGCCTTGGAGTAGAAGCACAGCTCCTCGGGATCGTGGTCCCGGAGCCTCAGGTTTTCATCCTTCATGCCCAGGGACAGCAGGAAGTTGTGGCAGTAGGAACGCCAGTAATCGAACCACTCAAGGTCGGTGCCCGGCTCGCAGAAGAACTCCAGCTCCATCTGTTCGAACTCACGGACCCGGAAGATGAAGTTGCCCGGGGTGATCTCGTTGCGGAAGGATTTGCCGATCTGACCAATGCCGAATGGGATCTTCCTGCGGCTGGTCCGCTGGACGTTGGCAAAGTTCACGAAGATGCCCTGGGCCGTCTCGGGCCTCAGGTACACCGTGTTCTTCGCGTCCTCGGTGACGCCCTGGAAGGTCTTGAACATCAGGTTGAACTGCCGGATGTCCGTGAAGTTGTGCTTGCCGCAGGAGGGGCAGGGGATGTTGTTTGTCTCGATGAACTCCTTCATCTCCGCCTGAGAGAAGGCGTCCAGGGGCTTTTCAAGGGTCACGCCGTGCTCGTTGGCCCAGTCCTCGATGAGCTTGTCGGCACGGAACCGCTCCTTGCACTCACGGCAGTCCATAAGGGGATCGGAGAAGCCGCCCAGGTGCCCGGAGGCCTGCCAGGTCATGGGGTTCATCAAAATGGCCGCGTCCAGGCCCACGTTGTAGGGGCTCTCCTGGACGAACTTCTTCCACCATGCTGCCTTAACGTTATTCTTAAGCTGAACACCTAACGGACCGTAGTCCCATGAATTTGCGAGACCGCCGTAAATGTCTGAACCGGGATAAACGAAGCCTCTG
>JAEIGA010013478.1_pt1 | contig 12442 bp, 6 predicted proteins | sample 9270691 | NCBI WGS metagenome assembly JAEIGA01 (sample SAMN17057246, study PRJNA624740) | gut metagenome | biome: biome; isolation source: fecal sample | host: Bos grunniens | place: China: Xizang | collected 2019
AGTCCTGGCAGATCGCGTGTTTCGAATTTAGGGAATGAGTTAAGCATGATGCTTGTTACAGCATGATCTACATAAGGATTATTGAAACGCTCTAACACGCTCTCGCCGTATGCTTTGAGTTCATCTTTTGGCAGATTGAGTGTCTCGAGCAGTTCCTCAAACATCACCTTATTAATATATTTACCGAGCACCTCATGATTGCAAGCATCGCGAACAATATTCACGCCACTAAGGTATGTAACAGGACTGAGGACAGTGTGAGGGCCGTTAAGCAATGTTACTTTGCGCTCGTGGTATGGTTTCTCACTCTCTGCGATGAGCACATTGAGTCCTGCTTGGTTAGCTGGGAACTCGGCCTCTAACTCTTCGATAGACATATTCTCTGGTTTCTCGATTACCCAAAGATGGAAAATTTCTGCTTGCACAACGAGGTTATCGTTATAGCCCACTTTATCTTGAATAGCTGCAATATCCTTTCGTGGGAATCCCGGAACGATGCGATCCACGAGAGTAGCACACACATAGTTATAGTTCTCAAACCACTCTTTAAATCCCTCATAGTCGGCGCCAAGATCTTCTTTCCACAATTCAATATATTGACGGATACAAGCCTTTAGGTGGTGTCCATTGAGGAAGATTAATTCACAAGGCATTAAGATAAGACCTTTCTTAGGGTCACCATTAAAAGTCTTATAACGACGATAGAGCAACTGTACCAATTTACCCGGATAGGAAGTTGCTGGTGCGTCTGTGAATTTACAAGCCGGATCGAAAGTAATACCTGCCTCGGTAGTATTAGATATAACAAAACGCATCTCAGGTTGCTCTGCCAATGCCATGAACGCTGCATTTTGACTGTACGGATTCAGCGCGCGAGAGATAACATCAATACGCTCCAATGTGTTTACCGCCTCGCCTTTGAGACGACCCTGTAAGTTAACATGATAAAGACAATCCTGACCATTAAGCCAATCAACCATTCCTTTCTCAATAGGCTGAACCACTACTACCGAACCATTAAAATTCGTTTTAGCATTCATATTCCACACTATCCAATCCACGAAAGCGCGAAGGAAATTACCTTCACCGAACTGAATAATTTTCTCTGGCATAATGCTCTTAGGAGCTGTTAACTTGTTAAGTGCTTTCTTCATAATCTTAAATTTTGGAGGATATTGAACAACAAGTATTTATTTCTGCCGCAAAGTTACTCTTTTTTTTTCATTCTTGCAATATGTATTTATCATTTTTCGCTTAAAAACGCGAATATTTGCACATTTCAAGTTTTTTTTGTACCTTTGCGCACTCATTCCGCTAATTTTTACACAATGCGGACAAGCGAGATATATTATTTTTTTTAACCAAATACAATAGAAATGTCCTTACAATGTGGTATCGTAGGATTACCTAATGTGGGTAAATCTACACTCTTTAATTGCTTAAGCAACGCCAAGGCTCAATCAGCCAACTTCCCTTTCTGCACTATTGAACCGAATGTGGGTGTTATCACCGTTCCAGACGAGCGCCTTATCAAACTCGGAGAGATATGCAATCCGGAGCGCGGGATAATTCCAACCACCGTTGAAATCGTGGATATTGCTGGTTTGGTAAAAGGAGCAAGTAAGGGTGATGGTTTGGGAAACAAGTTCTTAGCCAACATCCGTGAGACAGACGCTATTATTCATGTGCTACGTTGTTTTGATGACCCGAATGTAATTCATGTAGATGGTTCTGTTGACCCTTTGCGCGATAAAGAGATTATTGACACAGAATTACAACTGAAGGACTTAGAAACAGTGGAGTCTCGTATTCTGAAGTGCGAAAAAGCGGCCAAAGCGGGCGGAGACAAGCAAGCAAAATTAGCTTTAGAGGTACTTCTTCGCTATAAAGAAGCACTCTCGCAAGGGCTGAACGCACGCACCGTTGAGTTAATCAACAAGGACGAAGAGGCATGCGCTAAAGACTTCTTCTTGCTCACTAATAAGCCTGTTATGTATGTTTGTAATGTGGACGAGGCAGCTGCAGTAAGTGGCAATACCTATGTAGAACAAGTACGCGGAGCGGTGAAGAATGAGAACGCACAGGTGATTGTAGTGGCTGCGAAGATAGAGAGTGAGATTGCCGAGTTAGAGACTTACGAAGAGCGTCAGATGTTCCTCGAAGAGATTGGTTTGCAAGAATCTGGCGTCAATCGTCTTATCAAAGCTGCGTATGCGCTATTAGAACTCCGCACATTCCTTACAGCTGGCAGCGACGAGGTGCGTGCATGGACTTTCAAAGCAGGTTACAAGGCACCACAATGTGCTGGTGTTATCCACTCCGATTTCGAAAAAGGGTTTATCCGTGCGGAGGTTATTAAATACGAGGACTTCGTGGCGTTAGGCGGCGAGTCACAATGCCGTGCTGCTGGTAAATTATCTACCGAAGGCAAAGAATATCTTGTACAAGATGGAGATATCATGCACTTCTTATTTAATGTATAGAATTGCAAGTCAAGAGCTAAAAGCAAGGATTAGATTATGATTGAGAATATTTTATCTCTCACTCCTTGGATGGGTGTAGTACTGATTATTATTGGTTGTGTGGCGCTTATTAAAGGTGCAGATTGGTTAGTTGAGGGTGCTTCTTCTATTGCCAAACGCTTTGGTATCAGCGATTTAGTTATTGGTTTAACAGTGGTGGCTTTTGGTACTTCCATGCCAGAGTTTGTGGTAAATATGGTTTCCGTTGCAAACAATGCTACTGATTTAGCCATAACGAATGTGTTAGGTTCAAACATCATCAATATATTCATTATTTTGGGTCTTTCGGCAGTTGTCTATCCTATTGCATCACAGAAGCGCTCACGTCAGTTTGACATTCCCTATTCTATATTAGCAGCGATTGTTGTACTCGTTTGTGTGCTCATCCATGGAGATGGCATTGACCGCGTAGCGGGTATTGTCATGCTCGTTCTATTCGTTATTTTCTTGTACAATACATTCAAGAACGCCAAGAGTACCGACAATTCTCAAGAAGAGACTATCACCGCGCAACCACAGCCTATATGGAAAGCGCTCCTTGCTATTGTAGGTGGTTTATTGGGTTTGATCATAGGCGGGGAACTCATTGTCAAGAGCGCAGTAGATATTGCCACTCGTTTGGGTGTATCGGAGGCTATTATTGGTTTAACGATAGTTGCTTTGGGCACTTCATTACCAGAGTTGGCCACCTCTGTTATTGCAGCGATGAAGAAGAACGCAGACATCGCCTTGGGTAATGTGATTGGAAGCAATATATTCAATATATTCCTAATTTTAGGAACGAGTGCTGTTATCAAGCCCTTACCTGCTTATCAGGGTTTGGCGCTGGATGCCTGCATGGCAGCATTGGGTAGCGTACTTGTTTGGTTGTTTATCAAAACGAATAGAAAGCGAAAACTGACGCGTTGGGGTGGCGCAACACTCTTGCTATGCTACGCAGCCTATCTCACTTATCGTATTGTCACTCTCTAAGCATTGATTACCTAAACCGCGGTTTTATAAAATCGCGGTTTTTTGTATAAATATCAGCAAAACTGATAAGAGAGTATCTAAAAAAGCAGTACCTTTGCACCGTAAAACAACCAAAAACTTTCAAAACAATGAAAACTATCTATGAATGTTCACGCAGTAAGGCTATGAATTACCTTACCATCGCAGGTTTTATTATCATCATCTCATGTATCGCTTACACCTTATACATGACGATTAATCAACACATGCCCACTTGGGAAGGTGTGCTTGTAATTATCATTCTTGTAGGTGCGCTCTTTGCGCCCTTCCTCACCTATCCGCAATATATTATTGTGACGGACGAGGGAATTGGCATTCACACTCTCGCGCGCACGCGTCCTATTCCTTATTCTAATATAGAAACGATTGAGCGTTTGGATAAATTATGCTTACCGGGAGGCCCTATCCGCCTAAACTTTATCCGTCTCTTTGGTATCAGCGGTATGTTAGGTTATATCGGTTGGTTCAGAAATAGCCAGTTAGGCACTTTCCGCGCATATATAACCGATTCAGACAAAGTATTCCTCATTCACCTCAAGCAAGGCAAACCCATTGCCATCAGCGTGAGCGAACCCGATGAATTTATGCCTTACCATCTTAAGAGAAGAGATACGAATTATTCGATGAAATCGTAAATTATGGACACATTATACGCTTTTTCCACTGCTTTGCTACAAGCCAGACAGAGAATAAACAAAACGCAAGAACAAGTAGCATGGGCTATTGGCGTCTCTCATGCCACTTATAACGCATGGGAATGTGGGCATCGCTTATGTCCATATAAGCATATTATTGCACTCATAAATTATTTCAACGATGAGCAATTAACACGAAACATGCTGCGTATCCTACTTACGCTACAGCACAATATGGCAGGATTAAACAAGATGTCTAAGGAAGAAATAACAAGATACTACTTGAAGATCATTAGCCTATTAGCAGACGAATGTGCAGCGTGGCTAAACGAGCAAAAATAAAGATGTATTACTACCGTGAGTACATCTGCTTAGAGAAACACATCCGAATTTATACTTTTTTTACACAACACACATCACCCAACATGCAGTATATGAGCATATTGGGTGATTTTACATGATACTTTTCGCCGCGTGCCTCTTGCGCACACGATAAAATATATGTATCTTTGCGCCGTAATTAGTTTTTAACCCAATTGTATCATGAAACGAATTCTTATTGGTTTATTCTGCCTTCTTTGTAACTATTCGTTAGTTTTTTCCGCTGTTCTAAACACCTGTAACGGAAAGATTACCAACAATAACGACTCTCCTGGTAGTATTGCTTATCTCATTTGGGGCACCGAGCCTAATGGGGATGTGAGCATTCGCATCGTTGGCCATAATGGTGACGCTATGACAGCATTTAGAGGAAATGGTATGCAGCATAATGGATTTTATTACACTTCGCTGCCTGCCAATAAATCTTTTATGCTTACCGACTCTATGAATATTACCATCAATACGGAGAAGACCGAGATTCGTTTGGTACCAAAGGCTAATTTCAAACCCAAGCAAGGCGATTTAATTCGCTTCATGAATAAGAATATTGAATGGAAAACAGCGCAAGAGAGTAATGCCTACAAGGGTTCTTATGCCATCAGTTATTATTACGGCGATCAATGCGCTCAGTTAGCTATACCAAGCATTATTAGCATTGCTGAGGATGGAACGATTCAATTCAATCCAGTAGAATATGCAGATGGTTATTTGGTGTATATCTACCAAGGCAATGTATTAATGGATACCAAATCCGTAACCAATGGTTCGGTCATCCCATTCTCGTCCTATAACCCAACTACTTATAGCGTTCGCTTGCAAGCTCTGGGTTGGTCTTCTTCCTATACCAATTCCGAATTATCCGATCCCGTGGACTGGACTCCAGCCCCAGAACCGCTGCCACTCTCTGACTTATGCGGTGTTCCTATTGGTAGTGGTAACACAGCCGCTACACTCAGTTGGCAAACCAATCAAAAAGGTGAGATTATCATCACGATAGATGGAGATGACGGCACTTATTTCAGAGGTGCTAATGGTATGGCCAATGCTGAGTTAAGTGAGTTCTCTGTGGGTAATTCTCCTGCATCAGCATACTTCACACGAATGTACGAAGGCGACAACAGCAAATCTTTCACCCTCATTCCACGCACCGACGCCACATTGCCTTATGGTTCTAAAATTCGCTATGGCGGTACGATTGCTTGGAAAACGGCACAAAATACCAACGCCTATGGCAGTTACTCAATGGAATATATCTATGGTACAGTCTGCCCTACCCTAGACACTCCTGTCATCAAAGAGATTACGGACCAACGAGCTATTCTATTCGATAAAATAGAGAATGCCACCAGTTATGTAGTGAATATCTACCGCGATGAGTTATTGGTTTATAACCAAACCGTTGCGCCAATGGATATACTCAAATTCTATCCTATTACCACCGACACCTATGCGGTTTACCTCACGGCTAAATCGCCTGCATACCAACCAGCCACCTCTGTGGAACCCTATTTATGGTATGTAGAAGGAACGGGTGAGGACTTGAATCAAAGTGCTGTCTGCGATAAGACGGTTAGCACCGAGCATGGCGGCATCTACTTATCTGTAGAGACCGATGAGGAAGGTAATATTCTCTGCACTTTATCCGGTCCTAATAACCCTACTTGGCGTGGACAAGGATTGCGAATTGAGTCGCTGACGATCCAAGGTAACTCCTTGCAGAATTATTTTGACAAGCAAGATGGATTCTTACATACACCAACCATCGTTTTGCTGCCTAAGTTAGGTTCACCAAACATCCAAGGCGGCGATGTAATCAAATACAATGGTAATGTAGAGTGGTATGTAACCGTAGAGGGAGAAGAGAGTAGTCCTTGGATTAGCAATTTCTCTTTTGAATACGTATATGGCACCACTTGTGGTATTATCCTACCTCGTTTGGAGACACCAACCATTGTTTCCATCGACGAGAAAGGACTGATTGATTATCTGGAAGTGGAAAATGCACATTCGTATGTAGCACATTTCTACGATGAAGATTGGGTGTATATCGATAAGCAAACCATTGATAAGAACACAAGCATACAAAAGACTACTGCCGTCATTCCTGGTTTCACTTATTTGGTTAAACTCCAAGCATGGCCTATCGTGGGCAGCACAGAGTACCGCGAGAGTAAGTTATCCAGCGCAGTAGAATGGTATTTCCCAATGCTCACGGGCATAGAGCAAACCATCCAAGACGATTATCTATATCGCTTATACACCATTGAGGGTTATCTATTGCGAGATCAATGCACGAAAGAAGATATCCAGAATATGGATCTACATGGTTTATTCATACTACAACACCCAACTCAAACTCAAATCATTTTATTGCCATGAAACGCATCTTATCTCTCCTTATAGGTTTTTTAGTATGTAGTATATTCTCTGTACATGCGCAGATGGACACGGAGTTCTGGTTCGCCGCTCCTTCACTAACCACCGAGCACCAAGTGGAGCATATATACCTCACCTTAGTTGCGTATGACGAAGACGCGGAAGTGGAGGTAACGATGCCTGCAGCGGGCATTACCATCATGCCTAAAAGCACATTAGAGGCGCAACGCGTATATCAAATATCACTCAAGAAGACCGTTAATGAGAATACGGCTATCTACAATCAGGTATATGCTACTTTGGCCAACCAAACCGTGCAACAACGCGGTATTCATATTCAGTCATCGGCGAAAATCACCGCCTATTTGGTAACGACCAACTCCAATAGTGAAATTTACACCCTTAAGGGTACGCATGGTTTAGGAACCGACTTCATCGTTCCTATGCAATGGCGTTATCGTTGCGGTACGCTCAATAGCCAAGCGGCTGGTTCTGATACCAATATGAAAGCACACGCTTCTATCGAAGTAGTAGCGACAGAAGATGACACACAAGTGACATTCATCACCCGTGTACCTACCAACGAGAGCGATATGCCTGGCACCTTTACCGTCACACTCAATAAAGGCGAGACATACGCTATTCAATCTCGCCAAGACGATACGCCAGAGAACTTATTATTGGGCGGAACACGTGTCATGTCCAATAAACCGATTGCAGTCAACTCCACCGACGATACAGCAACAAACTTCCTCACAAATGGGTGGGGAGATAAGGATTTAGTGGGAGACCAGTTGGTACCTACCGATTTTGCATCCAGCCAATATATTGTGGTGGCAAATAACTCTGTCAATAATGGTCGTTTAGAGTATGCTTATCTATATGCTATCGACCAAGACACCACAGAAATATACACACATAATGGTAATGCGGAGGTCTTTGTAGGAGCCATCACGCCTGATAATCCTATAGAGGTTAAACTAACACCGATGGTAGCGCAACCATTCTATACCAAGGATGGTAAACCATTCGTTTTCTTCCAACTAACGGCTAATCTCAACGGTACCGAGATGGGAGGAACCATGCTTCCAAGCATCAACTGTTCAGGTTCACCACAGGTATCCTACATGCCTGTATTGAATACCATGACAGTACATGTCTCTATCCTCACACGCACAGAAAATATCGGTTCATTCGTGGTGAATGGATCTACATACGATTTGCCAGCTTCGCTGTTCCAACCCGTGCAAGGTTATCCTGAATGGTCCTATGCAGCCTGTGTACAAATCAACGTGCCATCCAAGAAACGAACGATTAATATTGCCAATACCAAAGGTGTATTCCACTTAGGTATTCTGGACACAGGTAGCGGTTCTAGTTCGTATGGTTTCTTCTCCAACTACGCAGGATTGGATATGCAAGTATTCATTGACCAAGATTATTACTACGAAGGAGAAAACCTCACGCTTGCGCTTCAGTCGGGCGAACTATTTGACTCCATCGTATGGACAGGTCCTCGTGGTGAGTTTGGTATCAATAACACAAATCCTGTCATCACTGGTCTAACCCGTTTTGATGAGGGTATGTATATCGTAAACGGAACGCACAAAGAGGGTTGCGAAGTAACGCCTGACACATTCTATATTAACGTACTCAGTGAATTAGACACCACGCATATCTATGCCTGCGCGAAGGACTCAATGGTTATCCATTCGCAGTTATTGCCACCTTGTGCATGGTTTGAAGATAATAATTTCTTGCCGCAGCGCGAAGCAGATACCTTGCATATCGTGCCAGAGAAAGAGGCCACCTATATGATTAGTGGATTTAAGAAGGGTGTAAACATCATGCAATGGAATGCATTGGATGTGCAACTCAGTACGGCCGATAGTTTGATTGTATGGCAACAAACATTTGACCACCTACTCTTGGGTGTTGAGTACCGATTATCTGCGCATTTCACAGCCTTACAAACCAACTCTGTAGCGCCGAAAATCATCCTACAAATAGGCGAAGAACGTAGTCCTATCATCGCCGTACCGAATGACACCATGGGTGTGGAATACACGCTTTCATTCACCCCAAGCGAACCTTCCACCACGGCATATATCATCGTTAAAGCACCTAAAGACGGACGTTCCTTCCGCATCGACGAGGTGGCTCTGCATCCTATTTTGCCGGGCCAAACAACGATTGCTCTGCACCTCATTGATGCACCGCAACCTGTTATCACTGGTGACACCTTATTATGCAATGATTTTGTAGAGTTAAGTGCCTCTTACCCTGCTGACTCATACCTATGGAGTACAGGCGAGACAGATTCAGTCATTATCGTAAGCACACCAGGCGAATACTCTTTGCAGACAGAGACACAAGGTTGCGTACGCTATAGCGAACCCATCACGGTGAAGAGTGTGACACGCAAGACATTTGCTTTGGATTCTGTAGCTACAATCTGTGCAGGCGATGCATCGGTCATCATTCCATTCACAGTTCAGTCAGATGCAGCCGATTACTGCGATATTCATTTTGATAGCAATGCCCAACAAGCCGGATGGAACGATATCACCAACGCCCCAATTACCAACGGCGAGATAGTCCTTACGATTCCTGCTGGTATGGAACCGGGTTACTACCACGGTTATGTGACAATCACCAATGATAGTTGTGCAGGCCAATCGCCATTAGATTTCCGCCTTACCATCCTCTACTCCGCTTCTATCTTCGCACAACGATGGAATGATATCCTCGGTATCAAGAATGCCGCGTATAATGGAGGCTATGAGTTCGTCGCTTTCGAGTGGTATAAAAATGGAGAATTGATGATTGGGGAGAATAACTCGTATATCTACGAACCTAACCAATTCCAAACGGGAGATACATATCGTGCTCTATTGACACGCGCGGACGGATTCCAAATGTTCACGTGCGAGTACGTACCCGAGTATATCTCGTACGAGGACGATGGTCTGGAGAGCACCTTTAATATCGTAGGTCAATCCGTTTCACGCCCCACTAGTGCTGGCTTCTATATTGTATATAAAAACGGAGAGGCAACAAAAATTATCAGACAATGAGAAATAGTTGGTTTATCATATTACTCTTCTTATCTTTCTCCTTATCTGTCTCGGCACAGATAGGTACGCGGTTTTGGTTTGCGGCTCCCTCACTGACGCACACGCACGACGAGAGTATGAATTCGCAGTATGCCAAATTCTGCTTCTCTACTTACGAACAGGCTGCTACCATCACCATTTCGCAACCTGGTATTATTGATCGTTCCCACCCTCGCTATTTTGCGCCTTATACCATCACACTGCCTGCTAACAGCACCGTGGATGTATTACTCAGTCATGTGGGGATCAATCGTGCAGAAGCGCGTAAATCGGTGCCGTATGGCATTTATATCGAGTCTGATGAGAATATATCCGTCTATTTTGCGCAAGTGAATAATAATAGTGAGGTTTATACCCTCAAAGGTCAGAATGCTTTAGGTTTGGATTTCATCGTGGGCATGCAGCGCACATTGCCTAACGCGCACGGAGGATTACCTTCGGTGGAGATAACCGCTACAGAAGATAATACAATAGTTAATATTGAGAGCCCTGTAGTGACGGCTAACAACCCCAATAGGCAATGGTCCATCACCTTGCAAAAAGGAGAGGTATATACGATTGTAGGCGCTAATGCTCGCGCTGACGCACACCTAGCAGGCATGCATATCACCAGTAATAGACCTATTGTGGTCAATTCCACAGACGATTCTGTCTCCTCTTGGGGACAAGACTTATGCGGTGATCAGTTAGTGCCTACCAATTTAGCAGGAACCGAATACGTAGCCTTCCGCAATACAGCAGAGCATGAGAAGATATACGTGCAAGCCACACAAGATGGCACGCAGTTATCATTCAATGGGCAACGCCAAAACATCCTCAATAGAGGCGAGACACGTATTATCTCACTCACGGAAGATGTCAATTATATTCAGTCTGACAATCATCAGTCATTCGTAGTATGGCAACTAACTGGGGTCGGTGGTGAAACCGGTGCCTCACAGTTACCGAAACTATCCTGTACGGGTTCGTCCAAAGTCGTTTATGTACGTCGTTTTGCCTCTGCTCCGCAAGTAACGATTGTTGTCAAGACCGAATACACCGCCTATTTCAAAGCGAATAATAACAATCAAATCACCGCCAGTGATTTCCAACCCCTTACCTATGCACCGCAGTGGAGTTGGTGTCGTAAGAACCTCACGCCTGAGCGTGCCACAGGTTACCTTAAGGTAAGCAATGATAGCACGGAATTCCAGATGAGTGTATTGGACTGTGATGGAGGAACGTGTACCTTCGGTTATTTCTCCGATTATAATGCCGCTACGTTGTATCCTGTTGCAGATAAAGAATACTATACCATCGGCGAGACGATTCATTTGAGCTTGCAGGATTCTGTTTTTTATAACGATATTCAATGGACCTTACCCGATGGTAGCAGACTTACGGGTTCCCAAGTAACGGTGACTACTCAAGCAGCGCATAATGGTTTCACATACGTCAAAGCCGTTAGTCGCGAAGGTTGCTCTTTGGCGCAGGATAGCTTCCCTATCCTCATTCATATCTTGGAATCCCAACGCATAGATAGCACCGTATGTGATACCTTGGGTATCGCCCAAGACTCTGTGGAGTTAGTGCCTACATTGCGCCCAGGATATAATATCCTCTCGCTCACGAACGATACGTCTATCACCTGTACTGCACAAGCGCAAGAGGTATGGCGTGCGAGCGCCGAAGTGCGGAATGGTCAGCGATACCAAGTGGATATCCAATTAGCCTCAGCCAATAACACACGCCGCCCACGCGTGGAAGTGAAGGTTGATCAACAAACAGTGGGAAATACCATTTTCCCAACCACAACGGCCACGCCTATCTCCTTCGAATGGACCGCCACCACAAGTGGAACAGCCGTATTGGCTATTCATACCGTGCAGGGAAGTACCAATAACTCCACCTTGCTGATAGGCAAACCATCCTTCGCTCCGCTTTTTGAAGTGAATGATTCTATCGTCTATTCGCTCATCGAGTGCCTACCTATTACACCTGACACCACACCAGTACTACCGCCAGATACTACACCCGTATTGCCGCCAGACACCACGCCTGTAGAACCGCCTGTAGAACCACCTGTAACATATAATCTGCAAGTGGCATTGGATACCTATGACTGCACAATATGCGATGGAGATTTGGTACCCGAGATACCTTATACAATCATAGAAGGAGAAGTGCATCAGATAGATGTGAATGGTACATGGGAGAACTACTCTCCAAGTCAAACGATTGTCTATAATCAATCCTTCACTCCTGGCACTTATACCCTGCCACTCGTCTTCTGTGATACCACGCATCAGATATGCACGGATGCGCTCGTCTATACCATTCGCGTACTATACCAACCCTTGCAAATCTTCACGCAAAAATGGGATAATACTTTAGTGGCTTATAATATCGACTATAGTGGTTA
>JAEIGA010013480.1_pt1 | contig 12441 bp, 21 predicted proteins | sample 9270691 | NCBI WGS metagenome assembly JAEIGA01 (sample SAMN17057246, study PRJNA624740) | gut metagenome | biome: biome; isolation source: fecal sample | host: Bos grunniens | place: China: Xizang | collected 2019
AGGGTATAGGCTGCGCAATGGATAATGGAGTACCAACAGACGTCACCGTTAGAATCCCTCGCGCCAGGATAGATATCGAGGCACTTGCAGTCGAAGGTTCTAAGGAAATATGTTCAGTTGAGGTAAAGGAGGAACAAATATGAGGTTAATTGATGCAGACAAACTTAAGCAATTGCGCGAGGATGTTATTTCTGGTAAAGTAGACATCCAGACCGAGGGTGATTTAATTGACGCTTGTCCCACCGTCAATCCGTATGAATGGATTAGCGTAGAAGATAGGTTGCCCGAAAAAGCACTTGATGATGAAGGAATCCCGCTTGATTTTATAGTGTGGGGCAAGGGATATACTCATGCAGTGGCAGCATATTTTAATGGTGTAAATTTTTATTTTGAGTGCTTCGATGGAAGTGAGGGTACAATGAGTGATATTACCCACTGGCGTCCACTTCCCTCGCCACCCACAGGAAAGGAGAATTGATTATGAACATAAATAAACACGAACTATTATCTCTTGTTTCTCAAGTGGCTTCTACGTCTGGAAGCGGGGCTTTCATTCTTGCACCAAACGAAGAGATGGCAAAAGAAATATTTTCTCTACTTGAAGGACAAGTGGAGGTGCACTATGGATCAGATTGCAACAAAGTTTATCCACCAAGAGACAATATTTATGTATTACCAAAGAAGAATAAGTAAAGGAGAATTAATTATGGAAAAGACGACATACGAAACTACAATAACTGAAGAAGCAATACATCACTTCTACTGCGACAATTGCAGTGTGTACATTGGCTCCTCTGAGGAATACGATGACGGCTATTATGAAGAACTTGGAGAATTTGAGCTCAGATTTTACACTCCACGAGGTTGGTATAAACTTGAAAAGTGTTTTTGTCATAAATGTGCGAGTGAGTTTTTGGATAAAATGTATGCTACACTTGAAGAATTAGGGTTTGAGTATAAAAAATAGTAAAGGAGAGTTGATTTATGAAAAATAAAATTACAGTAGTTGTTGTTGCTATTTTACTTCTCGTAATTGGCTTAATTGCGGTTTTAGTTAATTACGGCAATCAGTATACTGAACACGAATATACACTTTATGAAATACAAGATGGTGTTTATGGCGTATATAATACAGTTGTGTCCAATGTTCCAGCCGACAACTATGATGTTATAACTTTATGTTGCAACGGTCAGATTAGAACTTTTAAGGGTAATATACACATTGTTTATACGGAAGCGGAGGCATATGCAAAATATAAAAACTCAAATATGGTTAATGCAGATGAGTTGTGGGTATATGTGCCTTTTGGCACGATTGAATATCAGGGCACTACTGGAATGAGCAGATGAAGCAAGGGAGAATTGATTTATGAGAATAGTAAATTTAGAGGAATTAAGCAAATTACCAAATGGCACCGTTTTTAGCGAGATTACAAATCCTTATTTTTATAAAGGTGGCGGTGGAGATATGGAGATTGATGGTTTGAATATTATGTGTGGTCATAGTGAAGATGGTTATTTTAATGGAGTGATGCATTTTCTTAATTATGTAAGTGTGCGACATGAAAAGCAAAGTGGTGATGCCTATCTTGAATATGACGTGAATGTATATTCCATTTGTGATACAGCAAAATGTGACTACGAGCCCGAAACTATGTTTGTTGTTTACGATGAAACGGACATCGTAGAAATGATAAATGTATTGCAATGGGCACTTACAGGATGTGAATCTGAATTGCTTGTAAGACAAAAATCATTATAGGGGATAAATAAGTGGTTAATCACCTCATTTTACCTCAAAAACTCGCAACTACTTAGGCGAAACTCGGTTTTTAATACCGCACCCCTACCAACTATACCCCTAAAATTAAATGTCCAAAAATCGCTAAGTACTTAGCAGAAATTGATATAAAAAATTGTAAACATATTGTAAACGATTTTAAACACCCCTTGACATTTAATTCCAATTGTGATATACTACCTACAGAACAAAATGATTAAAGGAGAAAAGATTATGGCAAATTGGTATAGTACAACATTTGAGACCAACGATAAAGACATCGCAGAAATTATTAAAAATGGCGTAACGACAGATTTCTCTTATGACGAAGCATCTGGTTGTGGAGGTTGCTTTTTGCAATATGGCATCGGATCAATTGATGTTGAGCGGGCTGCCGAAACCGCTATTGAACATAAGAGCTCTTTTCATATTATTTCGTGTGACATCATGCAAGATACAAAACAAACTTGGGTGTTTGAAAATGGTGTCGAGGTTGTTGTAAAAACCGAACATGACCTTATTGACTGGGATGCAATTCTGTCAGATGATTGTGAAGTATAATTGAGGAACAAGTCGTGCAAGAAACAAAAGAAAAAGAACTCGCTTATGAGGAGTTTATAAATAACATACTTGAAACCCGTGGGCGTTTTGCCTGCGGGGATGAGTACCACGAGCGACACCATATAAAGCCGAGGTGTATGGGAGGTGCGGATGAAGAGGGCAATTTGATTGATTTGTTTGCAAGGGAGCATTTTGAAGCACATAGGTTGTTGGCTTTGGAGAATCCTGATAATGATAAGTTGGTTTATGCTTGGAGCTGCATGGCGTTCGTAAAAAGGAAAGATACTGATAGGTATGAGGTTACAGCCGAAGAATATGAAGAAGCAAGAATTTCTTTAAGTAATCATCTTAAAGGAAAACATTTTGGTGGTAATATTCCAGGTGTGCCAAAATCCGAAGCACATAAGAATAGGCTAAGTGCAGCAAATAAAGGCAAGCATAATCATTGTGGTAAAAATAATCCGAATTACGGAAATGTAATGTCTGAAGAATCGAGACAAAAAATGAGTGTTAATCGAACAAATAATTATGGTACAGACAACCCAATGTATCTACAGCATCATACACAAGAAACAAAAGAAAAAATTTCTCGGTCTAATAAAGGAAAGAACTCTGGGGAAAATAATCCGGCATATGGTAAACGTAAAGAAGAACTAAAAAAGAAAGTATATCAATATACAAAAGACAATTATATTATATTTGTATATGATAGTGTAATGCAAGCAGAAAGAGAAACTGGGATTAGTCATTCGCATATTTCTGGCTGCTGTAACGGTAAAAGAAAAACTGCGGGCGGTTTTATATGGAGTTATGCAGATGAAGAAATACAACAAAATGAGGAGATAACCGATGAGATCATTTAAAGGGATATGTCCTAAAACGAACAAAATTGAAACTATATATTGTGAAATAATTAATTGTCCCACTATGAACGAACCTAAAAAATTTACGATAGGGTTAATGTATGGTTGTAGTGTAGACCCGAGTAGTAGAAATTTATGCTCAGATTGTTCGATTCGACAAGTACTTGACCAAATCACAATTCAGCGCATAGAACAGAATGATTAAAGGAGAAAAACAAATGGATGATATTAAATCAAACAAAGCAAATTTGGAAGCAGCAATTGACGAAATTCCATATGAGTTTGTCGTGCAGGAAAAGCTTCGCAACGAACGCAAAGAAATCAAGTCATTTGATGAACTTATTGCTTACCTAAAGAATGTTGAAGACAATTATGGATACGGATATGGTGTTGCACCGAGAGCAATTGCTCAGGCGTGTCTTGCTGTAGGATGGTATCTATCTAGTTCATTCGGCATCACCGGATTTCAAGCTAGTTGCGTAACATGGGATTTCATTCGTGATTGGCAACTAATTAGTAATAAGTGTGGCGCAAAGCTTGTAGATTATGACAAGATGTTGTTTCCTCAATACGATTATCAATTCTCGAAGACAATTTCTAATGATGTTTGGGAAAAACTTCAGGACGAAGCTAAGAAGCTGCTTGAAGAGAATGATTATGCTCATCCCGATGTTGTTGCTCATTGGAAATCCATCGCCAGTGGTATAGTTCCTTTTGGATATAATGTTAAAGATTAAAGGAGAAGATTATGAAATGCAAGTTTGATAAAGCGATCATATCGCTTCCCAATGGCGAGATTATTGAGGGTAGGGTCGAGGATTATGAAGACGGTTGGGGTGAACGAACTAATGTTAAAATTGATGGTATCGTATATTTGGTTCACAATAATAATATTGTATTAATTAAGGAGAAGTATTATGAATAAAAACAGTAATTCATCGGGCCTTGGACTTTCGAGTGTCCTCACAATAGTTTTCGTTGTACTCAAACTCGTCGGAGTTATTGATTGGAGTTGGTGGTGGGTGCTCTCACCGACTTGGATCAATGTTATTTTATGGCTTATTCTTATTGTTATTTTGGCTATTTATGAGGTGTACGAAGCCAAGAAGTATGGTTGGACTTATACCAAAAGGAAGAAAGACAAATGGAAATTTTAAAGAAACTTTTAGAACAACAAAATTCCCTTGAGGATGCTCTTCGTTTGGAGAGCACCCCAAAGGAAGTAAAAGAAACAAAAGAGGGTAAGAGGCTGTTAAGTTACTTAAGGCGAAGACGCCGTAAAGTTAACCGTATTGTTAGAGTTTTGAGAAAAATCAAAGGAGAATGAGGTGCAATTATGAAGAGAGAGTTTAAGCCTGGAGATATGTGTTGGACAGCAATGTATTACAATGTCAACGCTAAAGAGTTTCAGCCATACAATGTCCTGAAGTATAGAGAGGATTTTGTAAAGAAACTTAAAAAGAAGGTGGCGTCTAAAGAAGAATTTGCTCAAAAAATGAAATCTGAGATGATGTATTATTTTTGGTCAAAGGCAGAGACTGAGGTTATTCTCACTAATAAAAATGGTAGAATTATTATGTCTCCATGGATTGGTCCAGAAAATATTACACTTGATGTGACCAACAGAGAGGATTTTGATTGGGTTGATTTCTTTAACAAGAAGGCAGAACATTATATAGACAAGACCGTGATTAAGATTGATATATGGGATCAAATTCACTACAAATTTGATGAATTTATTGACTATTGTTGGGATTTTCATCATAAATGGCAGAGGGCGAAGAAAGCGGAGGAAAATGTATGGAAGAAATAAATAGTCTTGTAGTTTGTAGAGATAACTACTCTACTCGCGAAGAATGGGAAGATGCCATCAAGAAAATGGTGATGTGTTTGCTTGAGGCTCGTCAGGTTATGACGGTTCGTTATGATGAACCTGGACTTGGGATTGTAGCTTTTGAGTTCAACCCAGATGACCAGAAGTTAGGGGCGGATTATCCTTATTGGCTAAGCCCAGAGGAAGCCGAAGGTGTCATTTGGGATGATGAGCAAAGGGATAATGTTTAAGATAATAAACGTTAAGGAGAGAAAAATGAGCAAAAAGTGTTGTTTTGACGGAATTACAATAAAACCAGATGGTGTTAATGAGTTAGATCCCTGTGTATATGAAGATATTGAAATGTATGCCAATGTAACTGTGTTGATTTCTCGTTGCAAAAACTGTGGGCATATTGAGGTGTCTTGGATGAGACAAGATGATACCGAGGAGATTCCTTTGGAGGGTAATGATGATTCAGACGATATTTAAGGAGATGACAGAGGGCAATTTTTCATGTGCTATCTTATTGGTGAGTGTTGCCCAATTAATAGTGATGTGGAGGCGAAAATGAATGGAGATAGTTAAGATAAATGGTAGGCTTTCAAATGATGAAAAGGAAGTCTGTATGGTATTTGATTATGCACTAAAAAAGTGGACAATGGATACCACTGTGATGAAATTCTACAACAAGGCGAAAAAACAAGGTTGGGTACAACTTAAGGAATATGTTTATAATGATGGCGTAGTTGTAGGAGGCGTGTTTGAAGCTCCTATGTACTCGGTTAGTGTCAGAAGTACCAAAAAGATGGAAAGGTCGAATAAGCAGGAGATAGATGACGAGGATTGACTTCTGTCGTAATTTTGATATAATTATTACGACTCAAAATGATTGGAGGTTGATACTTATGTATGGGACGTTTTGGTCTATCTATTGGCAGTATTGGGCTGATAGGCGAGAAGATGAAAAGAAAAAGAAGTAATTTGCACCTTTTGGGTGTTTTTAAGGTGTGTTATTTGCGCCTTTGTAACAGAACAGAATGATTGGTGGTGAGAAGGATGGCTAAACTTATAGATATAACTGGTTGGAAGATGAAAGAACACGGGGTTCCTAACAGTAGAATTACTGTTATTAGAAGGGCGGATGATGTTATCAAAAAAGATGGTAAGCACGAAACAGCGTGGTGGTGTCAGTGTGATTGTGGAAGCAATCCGTTTGTGGCTCTGGGTTACAATGTCAAAAACGGTAACACGAACAGTTGTGGATGTTATAAATCCGATAGAGAATTCGAGGCAAATCATAAGACAAACAAATATGATTATTCGAAAGAGTATGGTGTTGGTTATGCTATTAACACCGGAAGTGAATTTTATTTTGATTGGAGTGATTTCGACTTAGTTAAAGACTACTGTTGGTATGAAAATATCAATAAAGGGGGATATCACTCTCTTGAGGCAAGAGATTATAAAAATGGTGGTAAGCTTATTAGAATGCATTATCTTTTTGGTTGTAAGGGGTGGGATCACGAAGATAGAAATGCTTTGAATAATAGAAGATGTAATCTTCGCCCTGCGACAAGGCATGAAAATGCGAGAAATTCATCTCTATCTACACGAAACACCTCTGGGGTAATTGGGGTTGGTTATTACAAGCCTGGCAATAAATGGAGAGCATACATAGAGTATGAGGATAAATTTATTTCGTTGGGATACTATTTTGATAAAAACGACGCCATTAAAGCTAGACTCGAAGCTGAACAAAAGTATTTTAAGGAGTTTGCCCCGCAGAAGCATCTTTATGAGGAGTATGGTATAACACAACAGAATGATTAAGGTGGTGATATCTATTGAGTAAACAAAAAAAGTTACAACAATATATATATAAACTTGATTCTGCTTTACTTGAAAAAAAGAATTGGGATTTAACATTGCCAATTGAAGAAGCGAGAAAAATAGATGGGTTAATTGTAGCTTTGGCTGATTCTCAAATATTATCTTGGATTAATGAATTAAACGGAACACAAGATTATGATGAAAAAGCCAAAATCATCAAAAAAGAAATTAAATGGCTGAAAAAGCAATCCACTACAAGGACGAATAAAATTAGAATATCTGAACTATACAAAGAACTATACAGGCTTCAGTTTAAGGATGACTATGTGTGTGTGGTAATGAGTAAAAAATCTCATTATAAACGTGCCAACCATGGATTTAAGATTAATGGTATTGAGTATCGTAGACTATTTTGTACGACAGGTGGTGTAAAAATGTCTACTGTGGTTTATGTAAGTATGAAGGTTTATGATGAACTAAAAAAGAGGATTGAAAACGGTCGAGATTTGAATAAGATTATGGTTCCAGCAAAGTATGGAGCATATGAGTCACTTTGTGCAAGTGGCTCATTAGAGGTTAGCTGGCCTCGTACATCAGATTCTCCTATCCCTGGAGGAGTAATAGTTGTTAGAGATTGTATTACTCGTTTTAAGGCAGATGTAATCAATGTTGATGATAGTAATTATCCAGATGAACCGCTGGTTGAATTAATGAAAAATCAAGATATTGAAAATAACTGTTCTGACGGGTGTTCTATTATTACACCCGAATTGTCAAAGAGATGGAATGGTGAGCTTAATGGTGATTTTGATAGAACTTGCAGCGGATTCAATTTACGAAACGCCTTTTTGAAAGGGATGACATTTACTTTTGATTTGGTTAAATTTGCCGAAGAGGTTATGGGGGCATCTGATGAACATCCAGAAAGGTATTTAATCACCGATATTTGGAATCACCAGAGGGACATCAGAAACGCTTTGTTGATAGTTACGGAATCTCAGTTAAAATTATGGGATAGTTATTCTTCTTGGGAGGATTATTATTTCAACTGTATTAAAAATCATTATACATTCAGAGTTGCCAAAACGGCTCCCTATTATGAAGATCTGGACCAGGTTAGGCAGCTAAACTACCAGTTTATACAAAGTTTAGAGCTGAATGATGATGATATTAATGAGTTAATAGCACCTACGGTGCAAGAAATTAAGGGCATTATGGGGTTGGACGTGCGAAAAAGTATTGCGTATTTGTGTGGCAAAGGATTGGACGACGATACTGCTCAATATGCGGATACGATTGCTAAAGTGTTAATGATTGAACCCAAGATGATAGACGATCCTTTTATTCGAAGCAAAATACGCAAGATGGTTTCTAGACGAATTAAGGATGCCAAAATAGGAGTTCTGGATGCACACAAGAGTAATTTTCAGATTATAAGCGGAGATTTGTATGCTTTAGCCGAAAGCATGTTTGGGTTGGAGCCCAAAGGACTGCTTAAATCTTCTGAGTTGTATAGTAAGTTTTGGATTGACAACCAAGCGAATAGAGTTTTGTGTGCAAGGGCACCTATGAGTAATGCACACTCGTTAATAACGCAAAATGTTAGTTATAGTGTGGAAGCTCAGGAATGGTTTCAATATATGGATTCAGTGGTGGTTATTAATGCATGGGATACCGCCCCAATGGCGCTGAACGGTTGTGACATGGATGGAGATTTGCTCTATACAACAACATGTGTCCCGCTAATGAGAAATCAAATTAATCTTCCTGCTCTAAGATGTGTACAGCGAAAAGCAGCAAAGAAAGTTGTCACGGAGGACGACTTAATTCAATCAAACTTGCAAGGGTTTGGTTCTCAAATAGGCCAAATCACTAATCGTTGCACCGCTATTACTTCTTTGATGGCTAACTTTCCTAAAGATAGTAAGGAATATAAAATTCTTCAATATCGAACACAATGTTTTCAAAATGGGCAACAAAACGAGATTAATATATCGGTCTCGCTATATAGTGATATATAGAAAATAACTCAGAATATCGGGGAACATCCTGAGAGCTTTAATTACTAAGCATTAGCGAAAGCGAAGTGTGGCATTGCTAATCACAATGGTATAGTAACAAGATTAAAGATTGGACAATCCCGAGACACATTCCTTAAAAGGAAAGGTTGTAACGACTACCAATGAGCGACCGAGATTATATCAACGTCGAAGGTATAGTCTAATCCCTATTAAAAATATCAGGAAACTGAGGGTGTAAATACGATAAAGCTAAAGGAATTGTAACGGAGCCGTTACCAAAATCTTGGTGGGTTATGAAAGAAAATAAAATTACAGAAGATGACTCCATAGAAGAGATTGAAAGAAAACAATTATATGCAAGGTTGTGTGCAGAAAAAAAGCCATATTTCTTTCAATACAATTATAATAGCTTGAAGACAGAATATAGTACGTTTATTAAAAACGTGCGAAGTAATGCTATTTCTTTGTATAAAAAAGATCTGGATTTGCTAATTCAAGAATATAATGATAATTTGTTGACGGATGAAAATGAAATAAAGTTTATGCGAGATTTTTATTATAAGTTACCACTTGATATGTCAAAGGGTACTATGAATCGAATTTGTTGGGCTATTGAAAGAGAGTTTGATGGGGTTGATTTGTTCAAAGATGTATATTTTGACTATACTATGTTGAAATCTGATATTGCATACAATGACCATACGTATGATATAGTTAAATATATCTGCCAATCATATAAACCTAGTGTGCAACTTGCAAAAAAAAGAGCGGTTTTAAATTGTGATACGGACGAAGAGGATGACTGGCACAGCGTAGATATTATTATGCAAAATATGATTGAAGAATTGTATAGCACTTGTTCTAACGCAGAAGAGTTGTGTGATATACTGATAGATTTGTGTTACAGGGATGGAATATCAAAGCAAATTTTTTGGCTAACCTGTGGTGATACCGTAATCAATAGATTGTTGAGGTCGCACGAATATAGAATGTCATACCCAAAAAGAAGTGTTGGTGGTGAATTTTGGTGCCAGGGTGTACAGTACACTATGACCGAAATAAAAATTAAAGGTGGTGATGCAGATGAAGGAATTGAAGTTTAACGAACAGAGCGCCATCGAGAATATGATGAAAGTAAGATTTGTGGATGTTAATAATATTACAAACACAATTTATAGCCTTGCTAAATATAACTATCATGTTTTGCATCTTGACGATGACGCAAATTATGAGCGCATTTTAAAATATATTACGGAAAATTGCAGTAATATTTATGAGGCGGGAGTGTATAAAGACATTAGTGGATGCATTAAGAGCGCTAAAAAATATGCTTTTGTGTCTATTGACGAGGTTTGTATTACAGAAAGCGAACTTCATAAAATTCGCTCCCTTCAAAATATTAGGGAAGAAAAGGTAGCATTTGTGTTATTGGCAATGGCAAAGTACTTTAATGCGCTGAATGATACTGTGTACGACTCTGCCTTTATGACAAACATTGATATTTGTAAAATGGCACGAATTACAATTCCAACCAAGGATAGAGATGTGTTTATGCAGTTTGCATATGACAAAGAAGTATTGTATCGACACACTTGGTCTGATAGTACCATTAAAAAGTTGGCGTTTGTTTCGCACGAAGACAATGACAAGGTGTTGCTCAGGCTTCATGAGGGAGATTTCAAAGACCTTGCGTATGTTTATTTGGCGTATAAAACGCCATATCAATTTAGAAGATGTGTAGGTTGTGGTTGCTGGATAAAAAAGGACTCTAAAGATAGACGTTTGTGCAAAGGATGTTCCGACAAAGAAGTTAAAGAAAAAGATACGATAAAAGAAGTTCAGTGCATTGGTTGTGGCACATCTGTTTATGTATCCATTCATGATTCCGAAACCTGTAGATGTGAAGAATGTAATTTAATTTATCAAAGGGCAAGGAATGCACTAAAAAATAAGTCATACAGAGAGCGCAATAAGAATAAATCGTGACCGTCGGTCTTAAAACTTGAACACGCCAAAATGATTGGAATTTCCTGCCGTTTTGGCGTGTGTGTGCGATTTTCGTATAATGATAGGGATAAATACATCAGTATTTTCCTATATCAAAAAATCCAACAGAAAAACAAAAAGGAGAAAATTTTATGAATGAACTTGAAAATGTATTACTTTCAATTCCAGAGTATGTAGCAAACCTTCAACTCCCCGACCCCGAGCTTAGAGACCATTATCAGGATGAGCAGGATAGGGTGTTCTGGGTAACAAATGAAATTAATGGCAGTTTATTGGATTTAGTTAAAATGATTGTTAAGTGCAACAGAGAGGACAAAGGCAAGTCTGTTGAAGAAAGAATGCCCATTAAGGTATTTATAGATTCTCCAGGTGGTGACGTTTGTGCTTTGTGGACCACAATTAAAGCTATTGAAATTAGCAAAACGCCAGTGCATACAATAAATTATTGTACTTGTTACAGTGCGGCGGCAGATTTGCTCGCTTCTGGTCACAAGAGATATGCTCTTCCGGGCACGTCTGTAATGGTTCATTCTGGGTCTTGTATGTTTGGTGGCACAATGGAACAGGCAGAAAATATGAAAAAGTATTTTGATAAGCTTGGTAAAAAAGTGACGGATTATTTTCTTGCTCATACAAAAATTGACCCAAAAGTGTATAAGAAAAGGGCACCAAACGACTGGTATTTTGATGAAGAAGAGGCTCTTGAAAATGGAGTGATTGACGAAATTATTACTGACTTGGATATTCTTTTTTGATTGGAGCGATATATATGGCAAAATCCAAAAGTAAAATCCAAATTAATTTTACAGGTGAAGCAGCCAATGATGTAACAGGAAGTTGCATTCATATCAAAACGCCGAACAGACAAATTCTTTTAGAGTGTGGCCTGTTTCAGTCGTGTGGAAGTACACTTGAGAATTATAAGATTAATAATAAACATTTTGAGTTTAAGCCCAAAGAAATTGATTATATTTTTACAATGCATAACCACGCAGACCATATGTGTTTAATGCCAAAGTTGTACAAGCAGGGTTGCAATGCGCAAGTTGTTGCTCCAAACGGCACTAAACAAATAGCAGAGATTCTTCTGAGAGATTCCGCTCATATTATGGATTCTGACGCATTGGAGCTTACAGCCAAATTTAAACGCAACTATTCTCCTATTTATACGGAAAGTGATGTTGATAGTTGTTTAAAATATTATACGGAATATCCTATTGGAGAATTGATCCAGTTGGATGAATATATAAAATTTAGGTTTATTCCTTCTGGGCACATTTTAAACAGTGCCCAGTTGGAGCTTTGGATTACCGAAGGAAACACAACAAAAAAGATTGGGTACACAAGTGATCTTGGCAATGTTCACATTAAAAAACACTACACAAATGTATTTCAACCCATTAAAAAATGTGATGTGCTTATTGGCGAAACAACTTATTCTCGTGAAAAGCGTATTGCTAATCAAAAAATGCGAGACAAGGATTTAGAGAAGCTTGAAAATGTGATTAGGCAAACTTGCATTGAAGAAAACGCCCGTGTGCTAATTCCCGTTTTTGCTAATGA
>JAEIGA010013481.1_pt1 | contig 12440 bp, 7 predicted proteins | sample 9270691 | NCBI WGS metagenome assembly JAEIGA01 (sample SAMN17057246, study PRJNA624740) | gut metagenome | biome: biome; isolation source: fecal sample | host: Bos grunniens | place: China: Xizang | collected 2019
CTTTCTCAGATGACGCTCGAGGAGAAGACGTGCCAGATGGCTACGCTCTACGGAACGGGGCGCGTTCTCAAGGAGGCGGAGCCTTCGCCGGAGTGGAAGCGCCGCGTATGGAAGGACGGCATCGCCAATATCGACGAGGAGCTGAACGGCGTCGGCCGCGCTCTCAAGGCTCATCGTGAAAAGATCCTTTCATATACGAATCATGTCGACGCTCTTAATAAGATTCAGCGCTGGTTTGTAGAGGAGACGCGGCTCGGTATTCCCGTTGAATTTACGAATGAGGGAATTCACGGCCTCAATCATTCTCGTGCGACGCCGCTTCCTGCGCCGATCGCGATAGGATCTACATGGAATCGCGCCCTTGTCCGCGAGGCCGGTGAGATAGTCGGCCATGAAGCGAAACTCTTGGGCTATCACAGCGTCTATGCGCCGATTCTTGATGTAGCGCGCGATCAGCGTTGGGGCCGCACGCTCGAGTGCTACGGCGAAGATCCTTATCATGTCGGCGATCTCGGAGTCGCGATGTCCGGCGGAATCCAATCTCAGGGAGTGGCCTCGTGCCTCAAACATTTCGGCGTATACGGCGTTCCGAAAGGCGGGCGCGACGGCGACTGCAGGACGGATCCGCACGTCACGCCGCGTGAACTCCATGAAATTCATCTCGCTCCCTTTAAGCGCGTCATCAAGGCCGTTAAACCGATGGAGGTCATGATCAGCTACAACGACTGGAACGGCGAGCCCGTGATCGCGAGCAAATGGTTTCTGCAGGATATCCTGCGCGGCGAATACGGGTTTGACGGTTATGCGGTGAGCGACTCCGGCGCCGTGGAGTATGTTCACGACAAGCACAACATCGCGCCTACTCCGGAGGACGGTGTACGCCGCGTTTACGAGGCGGGGCTTAACGTATGGACCAATTTCCGCAAGCCTGAGAATTTCGTTGAGCCGATCCGAGAGCTTGTGAAGTCGGGTCGCCTTTCGATGGATGTCGTCGATGCGCGCGTGCGCGACGTCTTGAGAGTGAAGTTCAGGCTTGGGCTATTTGACAATCCTTACATTACCGACGCGTTCGCGGCGGAGAAAGAGGTCGGATGCGACAAGCATCTTGATTTTGTTGACCGCATGGGCCGCGAGAGCGTGGTGCTTTTAAAGAACGACGGGATTCTGCCGCTCGACGCATCGAAGATGAAAAAGATTCTCGTTACGGGGCCGCTCGCGGATGAGTCGAATTTCATGGCGAGCCGGTACGGTCCGAACGAGCTTGAGGCCGTGACGGTTCTCGGCGGGCTTAAAAGCGCTCTTGAAGGAAAGTGTGAGATCGTTTATTCCAAGGGATGTGATGTGGTCGATCCGGGCTTTCCGTACAGCGAAATAATCCCCGAGCCGATAACTGAAAAGGAAATCGCGATGATGAACGAGGCCGTCGCTGCGGCGAAGGGTGCGGATGTCGTTATTGCGGTGATGGGCGAGGACGAGTGGCGCACGGGCGAGGGCCGTTCACGCACGTCGCTCGATCTGCCGGGTCGTCAGCGCGAACTTCTTCAGCGTCTTCATGCGACGGGTGTTCCGGTTGTTCTCGTCTTGATCAACGGTCAGCCGCTTACGGTCAACTGGGAGGATAAATACCTTCCTGCTATCCTCGAGACGTGGTTCCCTCATTGTCGCGGCGGTTACGCGATAGCCGATATTCTTCTCGGGAAAGCCAATCCTTCGGGCAAGCTCCCGGTTACGTTCCCGAAAAGCATCGGCCAGATCGAGCTTAACTTCCCTTACAAGAAGGGCAGCCACAACGGTCAGCCGGATTGGATTCTCGGCAAGAACGGCGGCGGCAGAACGCGCGTCGTCGGTCCGCTTTATCCGTTCGGTCACGGTCTTTCGTATACTTCGTTCGAGTATTCCGATCTGAAAATCAGGTATCCTTACGCGAAGGATTCGTCCTCTCCGTTCGTGGAAGTGTCGCTTACCGTTAAGAATACCGGCGCGCGCGAGGGCGCGGAGGTGGTTCAGCTCTATGTCCGCGACGAGTACTCGAGCGTTGTAACCTACGATTCGGTTCTGAGGGGTTTTGAGAAAATCAACCTGAAGCCCGGCGAATCTAAGAAGGTTTCTTTCTCGCTTTCTAAAGACGATCTTTCGATTCTGGACAAGGATATGAAATGGTCGTTCGAGTGGGGCGCGTTTACATTTTCCGTCGGTTCCTCAAGCGCTGACATCCGCCTTAAAAAGACCGTCGACATAAAGGAATCCGAAACGAGCGAAATACGCTGGAGAAGCGTGATATATTAACGGAATTAAAGTAAAATATTTCTCTTGGCGCTAAATGATATAATAGTATGGTATAATAATCGTAAACAATTAGAAAAAGTCGTGAATCAGATAAAAGTAAAGAAAATAAAACGAGTATTGCGCAGGCCTTTCGAGTGGCTTGGTGTCGGCTTGGGCATTCTTGTTTTTTCTTCGTTGCCGCGCAGATGGATGCTGGGGCTTTGTGATTTTGTTTCCAGTGCCATGTATAGGTTCGACGGCGCCGGTAAAAGATTGGCCTTGGCGAACCTCCGTGTGATAAAGGGAACGCTTAAGCCTGAAGGAATCGTGCGTCCCGTCGAAAACTACGATCCAACTCCCGCCGAAGAAAAAATAATCCGTCGCTCTTACCGCAATATGGCCCGTACTGTCGGACACGCGTTCTGGACTTGCCGTAACGCCGTCAAGCGCGTCAGGGCGGCCGGCGAGATGTCAGAGTCAGGAAAGAAGTTCTTGGCCGAGAATAACCCCGCAGTGACGGTGTCGGGACATATCGGATGCTGGGAGATACTTTCCCAGCTGGCGCTTCTTGAGGGTCATAAGATGATGTCTGTCGCCAAGGATATCGGTACAAAGGGGATGACAAAACTTTTGATGAAGTCTCGCACATCCATAGGTCAGGAGATTGTTCATGCCGACGGTGCATTCCGTCCTCTTATGAACGGAATTAAAAACGGCAAATCTCTCGGGCTTCTGGTCGATCAGTTGGTAGATACGAGGGACGGTGGAATTTGGGTGCGCTTTTTCGGACGGCCGATTTCCGTCTCGGCGGCTCCCGCTTTTTTCAGCGCTAAAGGCAAGGCCCCTATTGTTGTTGCCTGGTCGCGCCCCTTGAAGGACGGGCGATACCGTTGCGAAGTCGTATCTTCGTATAAATGCGAAGAGGCGCGCAACATCCGGGCGATGACTGAGCGCTGCATCAGGGATCTGGAGCGCGTAATACGCCGCCATCCTTCGGCGTGGGTGCTCAATTACCGCTACTTCCGCAAATGGCCTACCGAAAAGGAAATGGCCGACATGTCAAATAACGGATAGAAAGTTGAAAGCAAATGGCTGTAGAATATAAAAAAGAGTTTTTCGATAGAACGTACACGGTCCGCGAAGCGTACGGCCGCGTCTGGAAGTATGCCAGGCGCTATAAATTTCGCCTTATCGTGGGCATCGTCTGCGGAATGCTTACGGCGGGAACTCTCGTTCCCTTTTTTCAGATTGTTCAGCCGACGCTGCAGCATGTGGAGAGTCATGATGCGGAAATCACAAAGGAAGTTGAAGAGAATGAGGATAAAGGCGTAAAGGCTTCTGAGACGGGTGAAGACGCGGCGCAAAAAACCGAGCGCAAACCGTCCAACCAGTTTGAAAAGCAGATAGCGAAAAATTCTAAGCTTCCTTCCTGGTATCCGAAACTGGAGAAATTCGCCTCGAAGCTTGGAATTGAACTCCAAAACGAAAAAGGCGGAATGGGTGGAGCGCTTCTCCTGATAGTATGCATCGTAGTTCCGCTGGTGGCTCTGCTGCGTTTGCTGCTGATGTATCTTAATCATTATTGCCTGAGCTGGGCGGGAGCGCATGCTGTCGCCGATCTGCGCCAGGATCTTCTCGAGCATGTTCAAAAGCAGAATCTCCAGTTTTTCGGGCGTGTGGATGTCGGGCAGCTGATGACGCGCATTTCCGGCGATCCGCAGCAGATTCAGACGATTCTTTCGACGATACTTTCTGAAGTCGCGATGGCGCCGTTCGAGATTTTCGTCGCGATCGGCTTTATCGTGTGGTTTGCGATTGCCAACGAAATGATGGCGACATTGCTTCTCATTCTGATCGGATTTCCGCTTTTCGTCTTGCCTATTCAAATGATCGGCAAGCGTGTTAAAAAGTGGGCTCGCCGCGCTATGGAGCGCGGGTCGATGATCGGCGCGAAGATTCACGAGATTCTGACATGCATCAAGGTCGTTAAAAGTTACAACACCGAGGAGTTTGAGAATAAACGCTATAAAGAAACTAACAGATATCTTCTCAAGTCGACGATGCGCGGACTTCGCATCGGGCTTATGGTCGGTCCCGTTGTCGAGACCATCGGTATAATTCTCATCTGCGCGTTTCTCGTCTGGTGTTTCGCGACTGACGTCAAGATTTCCGACGTCGTGCCGATGCTCGCGCCGCTACTTATAATCTACAAGCCCGTTAAGCAACTCTCGAAACTCCAGGTGCAGATCGAAACCTCGATGGCCGCGTTGGCGCGTATCTATTCGGTTCTCGATCTCGAGATGGAATTGCCCGAAAAGGCGGACGCCGCATCCAAGAAAACATTTGACGACAAGATTGTTTTCGATAACGTCTCATTTAAGTATGATACGGCGGAAAGCGACGCTGTAAAATGCGCGGACTTTGAGCTGCCGCGCGGCAAGATGGTGGCGGTAGTCGGAGGGACGGGCTCCGGAAAGTCGACCCTGTCGGGACTGCTCGCGCGTTTCTACGATCCCCGCACAGGAACGGTTACGATGGACGGAAAGGATCTCCGCGACATCAAGGTGTCCGATCTGCGAGTGCTTATCGGCGCCGTGACGCAGGAGGCGCTTCTCTTTAACGATACGATTGAAGAGAATATCCGTTACGGAACGCCGAACGCCACGCACGAGGAGGTCGTTGCCGCCGCGAAACTTGCTAACGCCCACGATTTCATCATGTCCCAGCCCGAGGGGTACAACCGTATCGTCGGCGAAAAGGGATTCGCGCTCTCTGGAGGCGAGCGCCAACGCATCGCCATCGCGCGTGCGATTCTCCGCAATCCGCCGATTCTGATTCTCGATGAAGCGACGAGCGCGCTTGATACGGTAACAGAACGACTTGTTCAGGATGCGCTCACGAACCTGATGAAGAACCGCACCGTTTTCGCGATCGCCCACCGGCTTTCGACAATCCGCAACGCCGATCTGATTCTCGTCATGGATCATGGCGAAATTGTCGAGCGCGGGACGCACGACGAGCTTTATGCTATGAACGGTATCTACCGTAAACTTTGCGATATGCAGCATCAGAAATGAATGCAATTCCGACAGCAGAAGAGCTTGATGTCCTCTTTCGAGAGGGGAAGTTACTGCGTATCGGCATGGGGTCGCGCCGAGCGTGTTTTGGCATTCCCGGAACGAAATATTGCGTTAAGTGCTACCGGTCGGACGATGAAGTAAAAGAGGGGAAGTACGATGGGGCGAAGGCGCTCGCGGCCTCTGTCGTCCGCGAGATAGCCAAAGCGCGATTCGATGAAAAGCGCAACACATCCTGCCAGGAATATCGATATTGGAAGAAATTGAAAGAGCGTTTGCCGCATGATGTTTTTGCGGTTTTTCCTCAGACGCTGGAGCGCGTTCTTGTCGCTTCGCGCGGATGGTGCCTTGTCGAGGAACGGCTGGAGAATTTTGACGGTTCGGAGCCGGAAGATTTCAGGACTGCGTATGTCGCGGCGGACGATAAAGGCAAGAAGAGGCTGCTGTCGGCGTTTTTGAGGTTGATTGAGCAGTTTCGCGTCTATGCCGTGCGACTCTATGATCCCCAGAATCTCCTGGTCCAACGGATATCGGATGCCGAATTCGTTTTGAGGATTGTCGATTTCGAACCTGCGACGCGATCGTTCCTGCCGTTTGATTCCATGCTGCCTGCGCTTGTGCGCATGAAGACCATGCGCAGGGCAAGACGCTGGCTCAAGGTGCAATTGGGGATAGAGATGCCTTGCATCGCAGAGCCGTTAGACGATCGCGATCCGATTTCGATGTCGTTCTCTGTTTCCGACAATTATTCGCAGCATCTTGCCGTTGTCTTGGCGAGCGTTCTTGTCAACAACCCTCGTTCGCGCTTTGTGTTCCATGTCCTGCACCGCAATATCACAGAAGAGAACCAGGTCCGGATACGTCAGCTTGAACAGAAGTATTTGAACTGTGAAATCAAGTTTCATTTTGTTGACTCAAGCGTGTTTGAAAAGTTTCCGATACCGAAGGCACTGGAGCATGTGACGCAGGAAATGTATTACCGGTATTTGCTGCCGGAGGTGCTGGAAAAAGAAGAGCGCACTGTTTATTCCGATGTAGATGTATTATGTGTCGGCAATCTCAATCCTCTTTGGGAGATCGGTTTGAATGGAAATGTACTGGCGGCCGTTTCGGAGGGAGAGTCGGGGGAATCAAAAAAGAGGCTGATTGGTTTGCAGGGTGATGCTCCGTATTTCAATTCAGGGCTGCTTGTTATGGATTTGGCGATTATGCGAAGTGAGCGCTCTGTAGATGCGCTGATGGAGAACACATCCAAATATGCGAACTGTATCGCCTGGCCGGATCAAGACATCATCAATATAACATTTCGTAATAGGATACTGGAGCTTGATCCGATATGGAATGCTTTTGACATTGCCGGACGAGCGATGAAGAAACGTGTCGTCATTCGTCATTTTGCGAACGCATCCCAAAAGCCCTGGTGCAATATTTGGAAAAACACGAGTTGGCCGGCATATCTTAAGTATCTTCTGAAAACTCCATATTCAAATAATGCCTTAAGATTTGTGTGGGGGCATATCAAGGGGTTTTTCTTTTATGGGTACACCAAGAAGCGGGTGACGCGATATCTGGTCTGTGGAGTCCGTGTCTGGAGACGCAAAAGACGCGCATAAGTGCAGTGCAGAAAGGCGGATTAGAAACAACCATGCGAATCAAGGTCATATCACGAGGCTCAGCGATTGGGACTGCCGATTTCGAGTATCGTCCCGGTTATGTCTTTGTTATGGATCCTTCGTCTTCGGACTATGATTGGCTCGTTGTATATGATGAAATGCCGGCCAACAGTATCGGGACCATAAAAAAGGGATGCGAAGAGTTAAGGTGTCCCAAAGAGCGTACGATACTTGCGACGCAAGAGCCTGTAAGCATAAAGCGGTATTCAAAAGCGTATACGCGACAGTTCGGGCATCTTCTGACCAACAGGCCGTTCAAGGCAGAGCGCCACAAAAATTACCATCTCGGGCGCGGGTATTACTGGTGGTATATAGGCCGGGATTTCAATGAGTTCAAAACCCTGGAGATTCCTCCGAAGACCAAGACTGTTTCGGTAATTAGTTCGTCGAAAAAAATGGCGTTTACAAAGCATGCCGCACGTTTCAATTTGGCGGCATACCTCACCGAGGCAATCCCGGGTATGGAATGGTTTGGCAAGGGCGTGAAGTCTTTCGGGAAGAAGTATGATGTTCTTGAGCCGTACAAGTATCATGTAACCATAGAAAACCATATTGAGAAGAATCATTGGTCTGAAAAGTTTTCCGATGCGATCCTTGCGGAGTGTCTGCCGTTTTACGCGGGCGATCCGGCGATATGCGAGATATTTCCGAAGGAGTCGTTCATTCCCATTCCGATCGATGATCCAAAGGCGTCTGCGGAGATAATAAAAGCGGCGATTGCCGATGGAGAATACGAGAAAAGGCGAGATGCTGTCCTGGAGGCCAAGCGCCTGATTCTTGAGAAATATAATTTTTGGGCGCAGGTGATAGAGTTGATAGATGGTGCCAGACACCAGGAGACAACTCCTGTCGACATCAGGCGACCGGTGAAAATTTATGCTCGCAAGGTGTTGAGAAAGCGAAATGTCCTCGTCGCCGTAAGCGACGGATTTTCCCATCTGTGCGAGGATGTCAGAAGGTTGTTCCGGAGGTTATAATGAAGTTTTCGATTGTCATTCCCTGCTATAACGCAGAAAGATTCTTGAAAGCGTGCTTGGATACTTGTCTGTCGGCATCGCATGAATTGATTGAAATCATTTGTGTGGACGATGGTTCAACAGACGGAACGAAGGCGATTATCGCTTCATACGAGCATGCTTATTCCTGTGTCCGTTCGGTTTTGCACAAGGAAAACCAGGGGACGCTTGAGGCTCGCAGAAGCGGTTCGTTGGTCGCAACCGGGGACTATATACTTTATCTTGATCCGGACGATGTATTGATTCCCGAAATTGTAGGCCGGCTGTCGGAGGAGTTGTCCCTCCGTCAGAGAGACGTTTTGTATTTCGGGTTTGATATTTTCGACGAATACGATAAATCGAGCGGAGAGAGATGGAGCGCTTTGAGAAAAGGCATTCCGTCGTTCAAGAGCATCTTTTCGCAGAAAGAAACATATCCGGGCGCCGTTTGGGCGTGTGCCTGGCGCCGTGATTTGGTCCTGGAGGCTTTTGAGTTCATGCCGAAAGGATATTGTATTCTGTCTGATGACGGTGTTATGCTTTTTGCTTTTCTTGCGTTTGCGAAAACAGTGGAATGCATCGATGCAGTCGGATATAAGTATAGATTGGGCTACGGAATCACGGCAAGGGTTGCGGTTACTGAAGAAAGGCTGCTGAAAAAGATACGGTCTGTTTTCTATGTTTCGAAATTCGGCCCATTGTACAAGGCTCGGTTTAGGGAATACTCCTGCTATTTTGATGTGTTTGAGACGAAATTTTGGGATGTGATTTATTCTGAACTTGAATCCTATTGTGCAAACGTGGACGATGGTGATGTTTTTACGACCGAGGCGTTTGCGCTCTATGGGGAGGCGGTGTCTCTTGCATTAATGAAAAGAGAACGGGCCTTCGCCGGATTTTTGAGGGAGTTGAGGGCTGTAAGGTTTGTGCGTGCGCTATGCAAGATGAAATATTGTGTTCTGGGGGTATTGATGAGATTGGGTATCGGGAAAAAAGATTGTTGTCTCCGTAGAACTCGTCTTAAACAGCTGTGCAGATCTCTCTCCCGTAAGAATTGAGCCGCTCATATCGGTGAGGATGCCAGAAGGTTGTTCCGGAGGTCATAAATGAAGTTTTCGATTGTCATTCCCTGCTATAATGCAAAGCGTTATTTGCCGGAATGTCTGGATTCCATATTTGCGAACACCGCCGTTCAATTTGAAGTAATATGTGTGGATGATTGTTCTGGCGACAATACTCTTCAGGTCATAGAATCATATCGAAATACACATTCCAATATGCAGCTGATAAGGCACTCGGAGAACAAGGGAACATTGGAAGCTCGCAGGAGCGGGTCTCTGGTCGCCGCCGGGGATTATGTGTTATATGTCGATCCGGACGACAGGATTGCGTCGGGAAGCCTGGAAAAGCTGTCGCATAGTCTTGAAAAGAATCCGGTGGATATCCTTTGTTACGGGCATAGGGGCTTTGGGATGGATCGCGGTCGGGACGTTAAATGGAACAGGAAATATTCATCCGGATATCTGAATGTTTGCTCGAAGCAACAGATGTTTGACGCTGTGTTTGGCATCAATCCGAAAATGCCTTGGTCGCTTTGTGTGTGTGCATGGCGCAAAGGATTGGTGATCGATGCATTGAATGAAATGCCGAGAGGGTATTGTATTGTCGGTGAGGACGGGTGCATGTTTTTTATGTTCTGCGCCAGAGCTAAAAAGGTTGATGTTATCGATAGCGTGGTATATGAATACAGGATGGATTCTGGGATAACTTCCGCAGCAAGAACACTCGAATGGAATTCCATAGAAAGACAATTGAGAAGCGTTTCATATATTGTCAGGTGTGCGCCGACGGTTGGCGACGAGGCGAGCGTGGTGTACTGGAAGATGTTTCAAAGGCGAATTGTCGAAGGAGTCAAAGACAAGGTGCTTGCCAAGTTGAAAAATTATGAGCGAGGAATCGATTTGCTGGAGGACGGCGGCTTCAATGATGACATGGTCGGCTCTCTGTATTTGATTCTGTCGGCGAACGAGAGAGGTTGGCGGCGGCGAATGAAATTGCTGAAGCCGTTTTGGTTTGTCAGATTTTTTGTCTCTGCCGCACGGAGTCTTATGGGGTTCCGGCAGAGGATGTCGAAGAGTATTGCCTCTAAAGTTCATTACAAGAATCTTCATGACGACTGCAAGGTCATGACGCGGTGTTTGTCTTCGAAAGGATGATTCCGTATGGTGACAATTATTTTGCCGATATATAATGGTGAGCGTTATTTGACGGTTGCTCTGGAGTCGGTGAAGGCTCAGACGTGTGAGGATTTCGAGTGCTTGTGCATTGATGACGGCTCGTCGGACGGCTCTGCCGAGATTGTTCGCAGATTTGAGGCGGAAGATTCAAGGTTTCGCTTGATTCAGCAGTCCAATGCGGGCGTTGCAGCGGCACGCAATCGCGGCATAAAGGAATCCAAAGGAGAATATATTGCATTTCTGGATCAAGACGATGCGTTCGCGCCGGAACTTTTGGAAAGGTTGCTGCAGGATGCCAGGGAAACCGGGTGCGATGTCGTTGAGGCTGAAATTACGGAGTTCAATACGGAAGCGTTGCCCGAGGCTCGGGTTTCGTCAACCTTTGATGTAAATGTCTCAAACTCGCCTTTTGCTGATTTCTTCAGCCTTGGAAATGGTTCGTGTGTGCGCATTGCGGTTTGGGGGAAGCTGTATGCAAAAAAAGCGCTTTCAGACGTTCGTTTCCCGGATGGCGTTTTCGGTGCGGACGATTATGTCTTTACAGCAAGGCTTTATTCGAAAATAGATCGCTATGCGTCGACAGGCGAGAGATTGTATTTATACCGGATGCACGCCGGCAATGTTACGACCCAAATGCCGATGAAGTACATTATGGGCATGCTGAAGTCCAGGGAAATGGTTTGGAGGGAGTTTCTGGCTGAATCTAACGTGCCTGAAAAGCTTCTTGCGAAGGTATCGCGAAGATTCTGCAAGGAGATTTTGTCCTGGGCGGTAAAGAAGACATGCCGTCAGCATTACGCCGAAAAGGAGATGGATCTTTTGCGGAAGGAGGTCTGGCGCTTGAAGGATGATGGCGTGCTGGTTCCTCGCGGAATTCGCGACAGACTGAAGACGTATCTGTTCTGCCATGGACAGGACCGGGCTCTGAAAGCCTTGTTCCCGTCGCTTTGCAGAAAGTAAAGACAATTGAAGCGATTGCGATGTCATTATACGGGAGAAAAATCATATAGCCGAGAATCATTGGTCCGATACGTGAAGATGTAAATGATTGTTTTGGCGGTAACTAATGAAAATCGGCATTTACAAAGACACGTTTGCCAATAATCGCGGGGCCCTATTTTGCACTTAAGCCAAAAGGGCATGATCCGTTCGGTGTACTTTTATTCCTTTCCATTAATACTTCCAACGGTAATGTTTATGGCGATGATGTCGTCGTAGAAGATTATCTATTGGAAGTGTATGGGTAAGTAGATGTATGACTAAAATAAATATCGCTTTATTTTGGTGGCGACTAAAATAAAATAGGCTTTATTTTGGTGATTGAGGTTGTTCCAGTAATTATGATATAATTTTGCTTATGGATCGTATTTATGAAAAGTTGCTAACGGATCATTTTGCTTCTATGCGGCAAATGGCGTTTTTATCTGGGCCTCGTCAGTCTGGTAAGACGACGCTTGCGAAGATGGCGTTGCCAGAAGCGAGGTATTTTTCATACGATGCGCCGCACGATTCGCTTTTGATACAGCGCGGCGGTGATGCCATTGCTTCTTCGCTTTCGCTTTCGCAAGACGAGAAACGCGATAATCAAGGTTCTGTTATCTTTGACGAGATACATAAGTTCCCTCGCTGGAAAAATATGCTTAAAGGGTTCTTTGATGTTTACGGCGATAATAGGCGGCTTAAAATTGCGGTGACTGGAAGCGCACGATTGAATGTGTATAAGCGCGGCGGTGACAGTCTTATGGGGCGGTATTTTCTGTATCGGCTTCATCCTTTATCGGTTGGTGAACTTGGAAGTGCGGAAATTGATACGAACGATATATTTCGTAAACCTGTAGATGTCGAGGCATCTACAGTTGAGTCTCTACTCCAATTGGGCGGGTTCCCAGAGCCTTTTTTGAACGGTACAATGAAGTTTAAGGCGCGTTGGCATAGAATGCGCCTTGAGCAACTCTTTACAGAAGATATTCGGGATTTAAGCCGAGTTCAGGATATTCGTCAGATTAGGCAGCTTTCGGAACTTTTGGCGGCGCGAGTTTCCGGTGGCGTAAATGTAGCTGCGCTAGCTTCCGATCTTGGCGCAACGCAACCTACCGTAGCGAATTGGATTTCGCTATTGGAAAGCATTTACTTTTCGTATGAAGTACGGCCTTGGCATAAGAATGTCGCAAGTTCCATTCGAAAGCAGCCGAA